>OCVR010001269.1_pt1 | contig 20433 bp, 20 predicted proteins | sample 1539091 | NCBI WGS metagenome assembly OCVR01 (sample SAMEA3355530, study PRJEB22509) | marine metagenome | biome: marine; feature: coastal ocean; material: water | place: USA | collected 2010-08-07 | depth 16 m | reverse complement strand
GTTAACTTTTTTGCATGAGTTGATCACAGCGCTCAAAATCAAGTGTTTCAAAAAATGTTCTTCCCAAGAAACCGATTGCCAGAATGAAAAAAATCCAACCCAGCAATCAACGGTCTCTCACACTTAAGCGAACGAATGAAACATCGGCGTGTACCACTTTAGCGACATGCTGTTGATACCAGTACCTAGAAAAACCAGACGGTGCCAAGAGTGCTAAAGGACAAGCCGGGACGGCTGCGAAACCAGCCCTGCATAATAACACATAAAGTGGGCGGCTTCAGCGCCGTTAATCACCCGATGATCATAGCTTAAATCCAGCGGCACCATTGGGCGAGGATCGAACGCTTCGCCATTCCAGATCGGCTGCATTTCTGTGCGCGTCAGCCCCATAATCGCCACCTCGGGCGGGTTCACAATAGGAGTAAACGCTATACCGCCAATGCCGCCAAGATTTGAAATCGACATCGACGCGCCCCCCATATCCTCGGATCGCAATTTGCGCGTCTGTGCATGTTTGGCCATCTGGTAAATTTCATCTGCAATCGTAAGCAGTCCCTTTTGGTCGACGTCTCGGATCACCGGCACCATCAAACCGAAGGGTGTGTCAACCGCAATGCCGATGTGGAAAAATTGTTTAAGCCAAAGAATCTCGCCATCAGTCGAAAGCGACGCATTAAAATTTGGAAAAATTGCCAGAGATTTGGCCAAAGCCTTCACATGAAACGCCAACGCAGTCAGTTTGACGCCCCGGGCTTCTGCGTCGGGTTTAAGCCGGTGACGCAACGCCTCGATCTCGGTCATATCGGCGCGGTCGTGGTGGGTGACCGCGGGAATGATCTGTTGTGCGGCTGTTAAATTGGCCGCCGCAAGTTTATCCACACGGCTGCGTTTTTGCGCCATCACCGGGCCGTAAGCACTGTGATCCACCTGCCAATACGCCAGCTGCGCCGCATCAACTGCTGTGGCTGACACCCTAGCGTCCAGCTTGCGTTTCACATCGGTCTTACTCACGGTATCCTCGCCGATTTCGAGGCCCAACGCGTCGATGTCAACGCCGTTTTCGGCCGCAAAGCGTCGAGTGGTGGGGCTGGCTGAGATCCTACCCATATTACCAGTTCGTCGAGATATACTGGGTTTCCATAAATTCCAACATCCCCTCCTTGCCTCCTTCACGCCCAAGACCAGATTGCTTTACACCGCCAAACGGTGCTGCAGGATCCGACACCAGACCGCGGTTCAGTCCCACCATGCCAAACTCAAGCTGTTCGCTCACCCGCAGACCGCGTTGCATATTGCCCGTGTAAACATAGGCCACCAAACCATATTCTGTCTGATTGGCCCGAACGATAATCTCATCCTCATCGGTGAAATTTTGCAACGCCGCAACCGGACCAAAAATCTCATCTTTCAGACACTCGGCCTCATCGGGAACATTGGTCAGAACCGTTGGCGGATAATAAAATCCCGGGCCTTCAGGGCTCTCTCCACCCAGCTTCAGCTGCGCCCCGCGTTGCAGTGCGTCGTCGACAAAAGCCGCCACCTTGTCGCGGGTTTCGGCATTGACCAAAGGCCCGACATCCACCGACGGGTCAAGCCCATCACCCATTTTCAAAGCCGCCATACGCGCAGTATATTTTTCAACAAATTCTGCCTCAACTGCGGCATGCACATATATTCGGTTTGCAGCGGTACAAGCCTCGCCCAAATTACGCATTTTGGCGACCATCAACCCATCGGCTGCAGCATCAATATCAGCGTCCTCAAACACAATAAACGGCGCGTTGCCACCAAGTTCCATTGCAGGTTTAATAACCGTATCGGCCGCTGCATGTAGCAGCTTGCGCCCCACTTGTGTCGATCCGGTAAAGGAAACCACCCGCGCCCGGGGGTCTGCCAACATCGCGCCCACCACGGCTCCTGAAGAGCGCGACGGCAGAACATTAACCACCCCAGGCGGCACGCCAGCCTCTTCCAACAGCGGCATTAATGCCAACATTGTGAGCGGCGTTTCTGAGGCTGGCTTGACCACGACTGGGCATCCCGCAGCCAGCGCTGGTGCAATTTTGCGGGTGGCCATCGCCGCCGGATAGTTCCATGGCGTGACAAGAACCGCAATCCCAGCAGGTTTTTGATAAACCAAGGTACGAGCCCCAGACGCGGGTGCAACCCCCATATGTCCCTCGCTGCGTACAGCCTCTTCGGCGTACCAACGGAAAAATTCAGCCGCATATGTCGCCTCACCCACCGCGTCCGACCGGGCTTTGCCGTTTTCGAGCGTGATCAGGCGGGCGAAGTCCTCAAGGCGCTGGGTGAACAAGTCAAACGCTCTGCGTAAAATTTCACCGCGCGCCCTTGGCGATCTACTACGCCAGTCCTTAAACGCTGCGTCTGCGGCATCCATCGCGGCCAGCGCGTCTGTTACAGTGGCTGACGAAACATCAGCCAGATGGCTTTCATCCATAGGATTAATAACCGAAAATTGGCCCCCGTCCGACGCATCACGCCAGGTACCGCCGATATAGAGTTGAGTATGTTTCATATCCAAATGCCCGTTTACAGAATGTGGCGGATCGGATCTTCGATCCGCATCGCAAAATTATTTAGAAAATCCGCAGCAACAGTTACAGAAAGCACATCCGAACAGAAACTCAAGCAAAGCGAAAACCCGCCATGCGTATCGGTCGCCACCGAGACCTGTATCATGTGACCCATAGCCGGGCGGTACTCTTTCAATCGCGTTTCGGTCAAATCAAATAACGTCAAATCCACCTCAAATAAATCGACGTCACCCGTTGCTCTTCCCGCCGAAACGCCCGTAAGATCAGGGTTTTTAAGATATTCGCGGATGTCTCCCAAGTTGCTACTTTCAACCATGATGGGGCGATCGGACCAGCCTGCAGCCATGCGCAATGCCCCGCAGGCAAAGGCGGACAATACCCTGCGCCTTGTCGCAATGGGATCGGCTTGTTGGGTCAGTAATCCAGCAAAAGTTTCGCCCTCAGCTTGCGCGGAGAGTACGCTCAGGCCACTTCCTGAGGAGGTGGAAAACTGATCAAGATCGCAAAAATGAATGGGTTGTTCCGCACCCTGACGCACCAGAGCGTTTAAATCTAGACCTCGATCTGCAACCGCAAGCCGGGCTTTTGGCGAGGCCAAGACCCGCTCCGCGACACCCATTTTTTTTGCAGGACGCACAGGTTTTGCAGAAACGGTCACCGAGGCCGTTGAGGTGTCGTTTTGAACAGGCGGTTGCCACGCCGCAGTTGCGGTTTTTGCAGATACAGACGTGTTTGAGGCAGGCTCGGACAGCATCGCGGGCGTCGCATGCGCCTCTCCAGCAGCAGGCATGGTGACAAAGTCATCAGCGGATTCCGAAATAATCGCAATTACATCGCCAACCGGCACTTCAACACCGACAGCAGCACGGATTTGGGTCAAAAAACCGTCACGACCCGCAGGAATTTCCATCGTGGCCTTGTCGGTTTCTACTTCTATCAAAGGATCATCAGCAACAACAGCATCTCCGGGTGCCTTGAGCCAGCTCACAATGACCGCGCTATCTTGGGCCATGCCCAATTGCGGCATCAACACATCATAGGGCATGAAACAGCTCCCCGCGCATCGCCATTAATGCCCGCGCAACCACATCATCCGGGGTAGGCACCGTCAGATCCTCAAGCGCAGGGCTGAACGGAATAGGCACATCCATGGCCCCCAAGCGCTGAACCGGCGCATCCAGATGGTAAAATGCTTTTTCGGCAATCCGTGCAGCAATTTCTGCCGTGACACCATAGCTTTGATGGCCCTCATCGATTACAATCGCCCGGCTGGTTTTTTTTACCGAGGTCAGAATAGTCTCCTCATCAAGAGGCGCAATAGTGCGCGGATCGATCACTTCGGCAGACACCCCCTGTTCGGCAAGATGCAATGCTGCGGCTTGGGCGACCTGCACCATCGAAGACGTGGCCACCAGCGTGATATCACTGCCTTCACGCAGAATATGTGCGGCACCAAACGGAATAAGATACTCTTGTTCCGGCACCGGAGCCTTATCTTGATACATCAGCTTATCTTCAAAAATAATTACCGGATTATTGTCTCGAATAGCTGTTTTCATCAGCCCCTTGGCCTCATAGGCCGAAGAGGGCATTGCCACTTTGATCCCCGGAATATGAGCTACTAGCGCGTGCAGCGATTGACTGTGCTGTGCAGCAGATCGGCGAGTGGCCCCCATATTCGTACGCACCACCATTGGCACAGTCAGTTTTCCACCCGACATGTAATGCGTCTTGGCGGCCTGATTGCACAGTTGGTCCATGATTAGAAACAAAAAATCTCCGAACATGATATCCACCACCGGCCGCAAACCGGTCATCGCCGCGCCAACGGCCAGACCCGTAAACCCCGGCTCTGAGATCGGCGTATCAATCACACGCGTGGTACCGAACTCTTCGACCAGACCAGAGGTGACCTTAAACGGTGTCCCCGCCTCAGCCACGTCTTCACCCATCAAAATAACGGTGCTATCTAGCCGCATTTCTTCGGCTAAAGCTTCATTGACCGCTTTGGAAAGTGTAATATTGCGCATCTGATCTCTCCTTAGACGGTTTCGGCGAAGACGTGTTCGGTGACATCTTCAACGGCCGGATAAGCCGCGCTTAGCGCATAGTTGACCGCCGCTTTTGCCTCAGTTTTTATCTCTGCATGAAGCGCCTGCAACTCATCAAAGGACGCGAGTTTCTCTGTCACCAACCAGTCACCGAAGTTTGTGATTGGATCACGGGTTTCTTTCCAAAATGTCTCTTCTTCTTTCGAACGGTAATACGCGCGATTGATATCGCCGACATGATGCCCGTGATAGCGATAAGTGTTGAGCAACATAAAAAATGGCCCCTCGCCGTTACGCGCGCGCGCCACCAGTTGTTGTGATAGCTCGTTGACAGCCAGAACATCCTGTCCGTCAACCTCGTGCCCCTCGATCCCAAAGGCCGAGGCGCGATCCATCAACGCACCCGCCGCCATTTCAGATACATGGGTGTATTCGCCGTATAGATTATTCTCACAGGCATAGATCACCGGCAGATCCCAAAGCGCCGCCATATTCATACATTCATACAACAACCCCTGCCCCAGCGCACCGTCCCCGAAAAAACACACGGCAACGTCGCCAGTTCCCAGGGTTTTAGCCGTCAGCGCCGCGCCAGTGGCGATGCCAGCAGAGCCGCCAACAATCGCATTCGCTCCTAGATTTCCATTGGCCTGATCAGCGATATGCATCGAGCCGCCCTTGCCATGGCAGTAGCCTTCGTCCTTGCCGAGCAATTCACAAAACATCTGTTTAAAATTGGCGCCTTTGGCGACGCAATGGCCATGACCACGGTGGGTTGACGTAATTTTATCGCGTGTTTCCAGCGCCTCACAAATGCCAACAGCAACGGCTTCTTGGCCAGAATACATATGGGTCAGACCAGGCATTTTCGCGGTGAGATACAACTCGTTTGCGCTATCCTCAAACACCCTAATTTTGACCATTTGACGATACATATGCAGATAGGCGTCCGAGTTTTTCTGTGCCGGCTTTGCCATCAACTCCACCTCAGTACCGGTTCGCGATCGGCAGCTCTTCTGCCGGGAAAAGGCTGATCACCTGACATCCGCTGTCTGTGACAATCACTTCTTCCTCAATCCGCGCCGCAGAATAGCCGTCAGAGGCTGGGCAATAGGTTTCCAGCGCAAACACCATGCCGGTCTGAATTTCCATTGGATTTTCGAAACTGACCGCGCGACTGATAATTGGCCGCTCATGCAGGGCCAATCCCAGGCCGTGGCCAAACTGCAAGCCGAACGCTGCAAGTTCATTTGGAAAACCAAGGCTTTCAGCTGTGGGCCACACGGCGGCAATTTTGTCGGTGGTCACCCCCGGTTTAATCAAAGCGATCGCCGCATCCAGCCAATCGCGCGCCTTGATATATGCGTCGTTTTGCCCCGGTGTGGCACGCCCAATGTTAAATGTGCGGTAATAACAGGTGCGATAGCCCTGATAGGATTGCAGAATGTCAAAAAAGGCTTGATCACCCGGCCGAAAAAGACGGTCAGTAAAGTTATGCGGATGCGGGTTGCAGCGTTCGCCAGAAATTGCATTGATCGCCTCGACATCATCCGAGCCCATTTCATACAGCATTTTGTTGGACATCGCGACAATATCGTTTTCACGCACACCGGGTTTCAGTTCTTCATAGATCATGTGATAAACGCCATCCACCATCGCAGCCGCTTGGTTAAGCAACTGCAACTCATCAATGTTTTTAATCTCCCGGGCACCCAGCATAATCTGTTGACCATCGACAACATTGAGGCCTGCCTCTTGCAGGGCAAAGAACATCGCGGTCTCAGCATAATCGACCCCCACCGGCATGTCCGCCATGCCGGCTTTCCTGATCAAACCTGCAATTTCTTCGGCATAACGTTTCACCAAGCCAAAACTTGGGGGGATTGTGCCGCGCATGCCAACAACACCGGCCAACATCCGGTCTGGGTCAAGCCAATCGCAATATTCTCGATGATGAACTGCAGCCGAGCCGAAATCCCACACGTAGGGTTCTTCATCTCCAGAAAGCAGACAGAAGCGACACATTTTATCGCGCTCCCACTCGCCAATTTTTGTGCCTGATACGTAACGAATATTGTTGACGTCAAACATCAACAGCGAGCCGCAATGCGACCTTTTCAAAGCGTCTTTCGAACGGCTCAGCCGATAGCGGCGCAGCCGGTCATGATCGACCCGGCGCTCAAAATCCACAGCCGTGTGTCCCCATGCCGGTACATGTTTATCCCAACGCCAGTTTGGATCAATATCGCCGGGTTGTAGAATGCGGGGGTTCAGCGCCGTGGTATTCATAAGTCTTCTCCTCAACGCCCATATGCTCAGGGCTATCCTAGTAATGGCCGTGCGAACGCATCAAAGCATCGGCACGGTTTTGTGAATTAGCCAAGGCGTCGGATATGGATTTGTCACCACGCAAGGCGTCATGCATCTCCTCGCCAACGATGGCGATGACATCACTTATTCCGGGCACAGGGGGACGCGGCCACATCTGCAAGACCCCACAGCGTGCCATTTCATCCACGATCGAAATCAAGGGTGAAATCTGCTGCACCTCGGGGTCAAGGCTGACACTGAACCGCGGGCTGACCAAGCTTCCGTTTTCGATATACAGCTTTACAGTATGTGCCGAGGTAAGCGACTGCAAAGCTGTCCAAATTGGATCAATTCGTTCCGGAGCGATGTTGGAAGGAATTGCCAAAGCGTATCCACCCAAGGGTGCGATCGGTCGACCTTTGGGGCCAAAGGGCAAAGGCAGGTATTCGGTTTTTTTCCAAGCGGGGGACGATTTATCTAACTCGAACAGTGGCGCCAACAAGGTGGCGCAATATGCCATTGCCGAATCTCCCACCGCATAGGAGCGCGCGCGTTCAAACCATGACATGTTCAAAATACCCCGCGGCGAATATTGCATCAGCTCCCGCAGATATTCGGCCGCATCGCGCGCATCGGGCGTGTCAAACATCGGGCGATAATTTTCGCCATGCACGTTTTCACCATCAAAACCCAGCGCAGTTTTTGCAAGGTTCAAAACTGGTTGCCCAAACGATGCGATTACGAATAAAAATGAATGCCCCATCGGCGTGCCCCGCGCCGCATTCCACGCGATGCCGGCCATACCGCCGAACGGATCATGCAGCGTTTGCGCGGCGTGCAAAGTATCAGCAATGGTGTGCGGTGGCTTTAAACCATGCGCAGCAAAAACATCCCGCCGATAGACCAGCAATTCAGGCGTGGTCTGAACTGGCAAGCCGTATTGCAGGTTCTGGTACCGGGCGCTGGCAATCGCCTCAGGATGAAAATCCGACGTGTCAAAACCACTATCACGCATATAATCATGGATCGGCAGAAAATGCCCAGCCTCAGCCATTTCTCCAAACCAAGGCGTATCACAAGCCACGATGTCATAGCGTGATTTCGGGAGTTTTGCATTTTCCAAAATTTCATTGCGCAAACGGTCAATTGACAGAGCACGGCTTTTGATATTGACGCCAAAAATACTTTCAAACTGTTTCTTCAACGCGTGCATCGCCATAAACGTGGGGTCTGCATGTTCCAACAATCTCAGGTCGCCATTGATCGGTAATTTAGTCGTCAAGCTTGCTAGCGGCGGCAACACATTGCCCGGGGCATAGGAGGAGCCAAAATAATATCCGCTATTTTTACTATCGGGACCGGCATCATAGGTGCTGCCAATAATGGCTCGAAACCGACGCGCCAGTTCCTGCCATTCCATCATCAGTTTCTCGGTTGGATGCAGGGAAAACGATTTACCGGTGGCGGTTCTTGCCCGGCGCAACAACAGGCCTCTGCTTTCGATCGACTCAAGCGCCCGCACTGCAGTGCCGTAAGTTAACCCTGAAGCGCCTACCAAAGACGAACTGGTAGAGGTTTTTCCGCCCAGATGGTTGCGTACTAATGTTGCCAACAAACGAACTTCACTGTAGCCTCTTTTGATCGACAGTGCACGATCGGTCTCAACTTCGAACTGCTCCATAAAATCGAGGAACCGTTCCATCTCTTGATTTGAGACCCCAATTTTGAGCTTTTTATCCGCCGTTTCATATGGACCTTCAGGGCGACCACGCAACAGTTGATTGGGATGCCGGCGCCATGCACCCGGTGTATCTGATGTCGGCATCTATCACTCTCCGCGTGAAGGCTACGTGACAGAGATACGCATCCATTTTATTATTTCCAATATGGATTTATCTAAAATGGATATTTTATTGACGCTTCAGGCTTTCAGCTTTACGCGCAAGCAGTGGTGCCTTGCGCGCATCAACATCGAACAAGATTTGTTGTCGCCGTTGGTAGTCATCAAAAATCCGACTGCCAGTTTGAAACATAATCACAATCATCAGCAGCACGCCAAGATATAGTTGAACCATAAATGCCGGGGTGACATTGAACACCAAACCAGTGTTCAAAAAGTTCACCGTCAAGGTTCCGATCGCAGCCCCGATCACGCCTCCTTTGCCACCAAGGATTGAAACACCACCGATAAACGCCGCGACCGTCCCGGCAAGTAGGACATATTGCAATCCCAGCGCCTGAGCCGTCCCAGACCGCAAACCAATGATACAACCGCCAAGCCCGGCACAAAGCCCAGAAATGGCAAACACAATGATCATTGGACGCTTGAGATCAATGCCCGCGGCAACCGCTTCTTTTCGGGCCCCACCAATAGCATATATTTCGCGCCCATAGCGGGTGTAGGACATAAATAAGCCCACGACCACAAACATCGCAATCACAAGAAGACTGGCCGGCGAAAAATACCACAGCATTTTGGTGGAAATGAAGTCGGGCACGCGAAAATCTGTCAACATGACGGTCTTTTCTTCCGCCGCAAACAAGGCCACACCGCGCAAAAGCATCAACGTCCCAACAGTTAGAACAATGGCACGCACTCTCAAATAAGCAATGAAATAGCCTTGAATAGCACCAATTAACGTCGAGATCGAAACCGCAATAAACAGCGCCGGAAACGCCCCCAGACTATCGGTGAACCGCACTACAACAACTGCAGCAAGCGCGGCATTAGACCCGATCGACAGATCAATCTCACCGGCAATAATGCACAATGTCAATGCAAGTCCAACAAGACCAAGAACCGCAAACCGTTCCATGATTGCAAAACCGGTTCGGTGCGTTGCGAAGTATTCGTTGGTCAGCGCAAAATATCCATACACACAAATTGCCAGTAATATCGCAAAAGCTAAATCGTGGTTTTCAACAACCCAATTTTTGATCTTGTCCATGCCCATATTCCTCACTCTTGTGATCTGCTGCCGCGCCGTACAAGCGCGAAAACCATAATGGAGAACACAATCATCAAACCCACTGCCAGCACCCTAGGGCCAGAGTTAAAGCCATGCAGAACCATCATATTATCCACCGTCGAGATAAAAACCGCACCAAAACTTGAGCGCAAAGTCGATCCGTAACCACCCATAATCGAATTACCGCCAACCATCACGGTTGCGATGACCATGATGGTCATATCCCCCGAAGACCCGAACTCTGAGGAAAAGTAATTCACATGAGCACTTGAGACCTGCGCCGAAAAAGCGATCGCCACAAAGGCGGCACAGACCGACGCTATCGCGCAGGTTTTAATCGCCATTCCAAAGTTCTCATGCCCTGTGGCTTTGCCGGCAGCCCGGTTCGCACCGATCAGATAAACCTGTCGCCCAAACGTTGTATACCGGAGCGTCATCTCTGCCGCGATTGCAATTAAGATGAAAGCAACGGTGATATTCGGCAGCCCCAGAAAAGACCCCGTTCCCAGCCATTCCGCGCCATGCGGGCGCCGGAATGAAATCACCAGGTTATCGCTCCAATAAGAGCCTAGGCCAAATAACAAGCCCGCAGCCCCTAAGGTCACCACGATTGGATTACCTCCTAAACCGATCAAAACCCCCTGCGACATGCCCGAAATCAAGGCAATCACCATGGTAAACAAAAAAGAAATCTCAAAGCCATAGCCTGCCGACATTGAGGTGGCGAAAGCCACAATCGACAGTGCAGCGGTCTCTTTCAACGAGAGCAAAAAGAAGTTCCCCGACAGGGTCACAAAGGTCAGCCCGATGGCCATAATGCCCACCAAAGCGGCGTCGCGAATGATTGTCTTAAGGTTGAACAGCGTCAAAAAGTTCGGTGCTGTGGCCATCCCAATAAAAAAGATCACCATAAAAGCGGCGACGAGCGCCACGACAAAAGCGGAATAATCCCGCACCATCCGTTCCAGCCAATTAGGCGTGGGTTGAGTTATCGGGGCGCTCATTTTGCCATCTCCGCCATTTGTGGAACATCGTCAAAAGGATGCGTGATCTGCTGTAGAATACTTGCGGCTGTAATCTGCTCTTGAGCAATTTCACCAACCTGCATCCCGCGGTAAAAACTGACAACGCGGTCTGCCAACCCGGCAACCTCTTGAATGTCGGTCGAGGCAAAAATTACCGCCGTACCTTCGTTGGCCAAATCGCGCAGCTTTTGGTAAATCTCTGCTCGCGCGCCCACATCAACCCCACGGGTGGGTTCATTCACCAACAGGACTTTGGGGTTGATCGCAAGCCATTTTCCTAATGCAACTTTTTGTTGATTTCCGCCCGACAAAACCCCCGCTTCGGCATCCATACGCGAAACATCTACCGTAAATTTTTTACCATTTGCAAAAGCCTGTTCACGTTCTTTTTGGTGCTCTAAAATTCCATAGCGGGAAAACGATTTGAGTGCCGGAGAGGTCATATTCTCAAGAATTGGACGACCCAGGAATAACCCGTCCACTTTGCGGTCATCTGAACAATACGCAATCCCGCGCGCAATCGCTTCGGTTGGGGAGGCTGGCAAAAACACATCTCCCTCATAAGAAATTTCGCCGCCGCGACACGATTTTGCACCGCCAATAACCGCCAAAGCATCGCCAGAACCGGATCCTAGCTGACCCGCGAGACCCAGAATTTCGCCAGGATATACCGCAAAATTAAATGGCTCAAGAGTCCCATCCGGCCACAGGTCGCGCACTGCAAGAAGCGGTTTATCGCGTGTAACGTCGCCATGAGCGGGAAACATATTCACCAACTCGCGGCCAAGCATTAATTCAACCAAAGACGCAACGTTCAATTTTGATGCCGGCTGCGGGGCCTGGCTTTCTCCATCACGCAACACGGTAATCCGGTCACAAATCTGAAAAATTTCGTCCATTCTATGGCTGACGTAGATAATTGATTTGCCGCGTTTCGCCAGACGTTTTACCATCCCAAGAATACGGATTGAATCACTTTCGCCCAGCGCCGCTGTCGGCTCATCCAAGATAAGGATCTGCGGTTCTTGGGCCAAGAGGCGCGCCACTTCAACCAACTGCTGTTCGCCCACCGATAATCGGTTCACCGCCATCAAGGCATCTACATTGTCCAATCCGACCTCTTCCAAAAAGGGTGCGGCCTTGAGTGCCAGCGCACGTCGGGTCGCAATCGTCGGCACACTGTCGCCCGAAATGAAAATATTCTCTGCCACGCTCATCGATGGAATCAAGCTCAACTCTTGCTGGGCGATCGCAATACCAGAGCGTTCTGCGCGCGAAGGGTTGGCAAACCGCACCTCAGCTCCGTTCAGTGCAAACGACCCAGTATAGCCATCATCAAAGCCGCTAATAATTTTCACCAATGTGGATTTACCAGCCCCGTTTTCACCGACCAGCCCCATAATTTCGCCAATATTAATTTCGAAATTCACACCATTAAGTGCGTGTATCGCCCCAAAAGACCGCTTAATAGATGACAGTTTCAGCAACGGTGTCATACGCCATATCCAACAAAAAAAATGTGGCTGCCAAAGACACGCTCAGGCAGCCACAAGGTTTATATTTTATTATCCGCCCCAAGCGCCCGAGCAAAGCTCTTCAATCGTGTAAAGCTTACCATCATAACCACGCAATGCTGTGGTTTCGATTGTGTCTGCTGTCACAGAGGGGTTTGGTGTGAAATTGATATAATTCTCAAGCTTGCCGGTATTGAGGTACTCTTCAACCATTTTAATCGCCAACTGGCCCTCATGAAGGGGTGACTGCAGCGTGGTGCCGAACTGCTTACCTTCTTCGATCAACTGCTTATCACCATTACAAACCGTGCCCACTGCGATCACGTCCTTGCCCATGACCAATCCGGCTTCTTCCAGCGCCTTGATGCCACCAGTCAAAATCGCATCATCCATACCATAGACGAAGTCAATGCTTTGCCCCTGCAACGCTGCGATCATCTTCGCCGCACCTTTATAACCGTTTGCCTGACCAAATCCTTCGTCAACGTCGCCAATAATTTCCAGATCAGACCCGGCAATCGCCTCTTTGAATGCATTGATCGACAAACCATAGCCGCCGTATGAATGCGGATACGACAGCGCCAGTACGTTGAAACCTGTGCCTCCTGCCGCCTTCTTCGCCGCTGCCGCTTCACGCATCATATAGCCCGCATTACGCGCCCGCAGACGGTCATCTGGACCAGCGTAACCAAAGATGTACTGCTTATCTTGCTCGTTGGGCAATTGGTTGATTTTCAAAACAGGAATGCCGGTTTTAGCCAGAGCGCGCAGCGATCCAAGGCCAGCAACCGCGTCAGAAGGCCACCAGATGAATACATCAGGCAATTGTCCAGTGGACAACACTTGCTGCACCTGTTGGTCTTGCTCTGCCTGATTGAACTGATTCTCATAAACTTTGATGTCGTAACCCTTCAGTTCCGCCGTGTCTTTGATACCTTTGATAAAGCGGCCAATGTAGGCTTCGCCTGCCGGTCCGTTAAACGAGACAATCGAAGCTGCGAACGCGGCACTGGATAAAGAGCCCACTGTGAGCCCCGCCGCAACGAGCACGCCCATTGATTTTGTAAAATAAGACATAATAATCCTCCCATGTGACATTGGGGCCAATTTTCAGGCCTAACAGCATAGAAACAGGATAAGCCCACTTTTCTAAGATATAACTTATCCAGCTTGGATGTAATATATTCAATCTGGATGACATTTGAATTCCAACTGCCCGCCCAGACGCCGACTGTAGAGTAACTCTAACCATACACCAACGTTTCGGGAGCGACCCTATCATGGATACCAAAAGATTAGCTGGGAAAAACATCTTGATCACGGGCGCCGCACAGGGCATGGGCGCCGCGAACGCAGTACATTTCGCCGCGCAGGGCGCCAATATTTGTCTCGGCGACCTCGACGTAGATCTCGCACAAAATGTAGCGGACGAAATCAACGCCAGTGGCAACGGCAAAGCCATTGCGGTTAAAATGGACGTAACCAAACGCGAAGATAATGCCGCCGCCGTTGCCGCAACCGTCGACGCCTTTGGTATGATTAACATTGGTCTGTTTAACGCTGGCGTGAACAAGCCCCGGTTTTTCATGGATATTGACGAAGAAAACTGGGATATGATTATGACCGTGAATACCAAAGCCATGTGGCTTGGCATGCAGGAAACCGCGCGGCAAATGATTGCGCAAGGCCCGCAAGAACATGTCTATAAACTGATCAACGTGGGCAGCATCGCATCGCGCAAGCCGCTGGTAGATGTGACCGTCTATTGCACGTCAAAATACGGGTGTTTGGCGCTGACCCACTGCGGGGCTGTCGGACTGGCCGAACACAACATCACGGTCAATGGCTATGCACCAGGCGTGGTCGTAACGCCACTTTGGGAACAGCTTGACAAAGACCTCGTCGAGATCGGCTTCAAAGAGCGGGCCGGTCAGGCCTATGAAGATATCGTGAACAACGAACTTGTGATCAAACGCGTGTCATATCCCACTGACGTTCAAGGCACCGCAGCCTTTTTGGCAAGCCATGACAGCGATTATATGACCGGCCAGATGATCCATATTGATGGCGGCTGGTGCATCCAGTAACCGCACTGGCTCACCATTCAACAAACGGGGTAACCAGATGCGGGTTGGCTTTGCCGGTTTGGGACGTATGGGCACCCATATGGCGCGTAATTTGGTGGCTGCGGGCCACGATGTGGCCGTGTGGACCCGCAACCCAAAAAAACTCACGCAATTCTGTCAAGACACGGGAACTGCGGCAGCGGGGTCACCCACAGATCTTGCCAGCAGAGCCGAAGTCGTGGTGACAATGCTGGCAGATGACAGAGCCTCACAGTTGGTTTACTTGGGCGCCGAGGGATTGTTTTCAACACCAGGTGGCGCGAAGATTTTTCTTGAGATGAGCACGATCAGCCCCGCCCATCTGGCACATTTGCAGACCCAAGCAGGCACACGCTTGTTGATTGACGCCCCCGTATCAGGGGCCACACAAGCGGCCAAAGACGCAATGCTGATGATTATGGCTGGAGCAAACGAGGCACAAATCGCACCAATCGCGCCCCTGTTTAACGCCATGGGTAAGCAAACCTTTGCTTTGGGGCGTCAAGGTGCTGGATCAATAATGAAATTAGCAATTAACGCGGTGATCCACGGATTGAACCAAAGCGCTTCAGAAGCGTTGAACCTTGCGGTCGCAGGAGGCATCGATCTGCCACTAGCCTATGACGCACTTGAGGCCTCAGCCGCCTGCGCCCCCATGTTGTCGTACCGCCGCAATCTATATCTCGACGAGGCCAACCAAGAGGTATCTTTTACCGTTGCTCTTGCAGAAAAAGATATGCGGTTAGCAACCGAACTGGCAGAGAAACTTGGGGTTCAGGCGCCCCAAGCTGCCCTGACCCGCAATACCTTACAAAACGCCAGCCAAGCGGGGTTTGACGCCCGCGATATGGCATCAATCATTCATTATCTGCGTGAGAAAACCCCATGAAAGCAGCTCTATTTGTCGGAGGCTGGGAAGGTCACAGTCCCACTAATTTTAGCGATTGGTGCGAGGCGTTGCTTCGCGACGAGGATTTTGATGTCGATGTCTACACCACTTTGGCACCACTGGCCGATCCCACCTCGCTCGCCGATATCGATCTGATTGTGCCGATCTGGTCCAGTGCACGGTCTGCACACCGGCCAGAATTTGGAAATATGACAAAGCCTGAAGAAGACGGGCTGCTCAAGCTGATTGGCGATGGGTGTGGGTTGGCTGGATGGCACGGCCATATGGGCGACGCGTTTCGTGACCGCCCAACTTATCATTTTCTGATCGGGGGCCAGTTTGTCGCCCACCCCCCCGGTTGGCCAGACAATCTGGTGCCATCAGATGATTTCGTCGATTATGATGTCACCATCACCCGCCCTGATGATCCGATTGTCAAAGATATCCGCAGTTTTCGGCTATATTCAGAACAGTATTACTTGCTGACCGACCCCTCTAACGAAGTTTTGGCCACCACCACGTTTTCCGGCGATCACCTATGGTGGATCGAAGGCACGGTTATCCCAGTGGTTTGGAAACGTAGATGGGATAAGGGACGGGTATTTTACTGCTCAATCGGCCACCGTTTAGAAGACCTCAAAGTCCCGCAAGTCACAGAAATAATCCGCCGCGGTGCGCTTTGGGCCGCGAGAGAAGAACAAAGTTAGGTGCTGAATAAAGAAAATAAACTACTAGTGAATTACTGCGTTAAGAAACTGTTTTAACAGTTCTAATTAGCCATACGCTATGTCTTGAAGGATCAGTGGCACTCATAAATCAAGTAAACTTTGCAAAGTTTACAAACAACACTGGAAAATCGAGAAACCCATAAAATTTGATTAGACACCAATGATAGTCACGCGAAGTCCATTTGGACCGGCCTAGGGGGTGGGGTGACTGAACGCCCCTAACCTAGCGGGTTTACAGCACCAAATAGTCCTTATCGGGCTACTTGATCTGTTGTTTTCGTTAGGTTTATTAGCATTTTTGCGCCGTAGTATTCTGCAGAAGTCCTGATCGCTCAGTTTCCCATCGCCCTATCATCCCGCTCAGCTCATCTGGCGTCATCTCCGCAAAATTATTGCCTGATATGCTGTTTTCAGCATCCTTGCCCAAATCGCCAGCCAGCTCCAAAGCTGTGCGCGCTGCAGACACTTTGGCACTTGCCGGCGCATCGGGGTCGAGCATGATCATTCGCAGGGTATAACCTGCCAGATTGGCAAGTTCTCCCTGGTACAATGCTTGTCTCGACCGCCGCATTAGGGGCAAAATCGCGGGGTTCCTGGTCAATTCGTAAGCTGCTTGTTTTGGGAAGGCATAACCCGCCAGACGAGCGGCATCAGTGGCGTTTCGACGTTCTGCTACGTGGTAGCGGATAAAATCTTTTTGCTGTTCCGTAATTGATCTTTTGCGGATCATTCCCATCGGTTGAAATCCTATCTGCTTATGTGCACACGCATGAATTATAACAAAATGTACGCGGCATACAAATCACCGACAGTCTGGCAGCATGCTTCAGATAACCGAAACTCACAATCTAAAACAGGCGCTTAGCCATGAGTGCCAAAGCTAAACTGAGTGCTGGTGATAGCCACGCACACGTCCCATCTGTCCGATAGCTACCAGCGATGGTTTTGCGTCGGAAACAAATCGCTCTTGGATGAATTAGGGCATTTTGACCGCCTGAAGCTAGGTTGCCAGAAATCTGCTGCAGTATTAGCCGTAAAGGTACTCATTCAAATTTCCTCCCATGCAAATCATTTGGTCTCCTTAGGACTGAGCAAAGGCATCTTAGCCATAGATACGCTTAGAGCGCCTGAGAGAGGCCCTACAGCAGCTACAGTCAACATTTAGTGGATAGGAAGCCAATCAAACGATAGATGCGCTCAGAGCGGGCTTCAGGCGACGTCTTGGTCTCAAGTGACAGTCAGCCGCTACAAACAATCAATTTCGCTAAGCAAAGCACTGCGCGAGGCGCTGACAATAAACGGGGAATGGAACGTTAATGATGCAGCTTCTCGATATAACGCATATTTCACGGCTTTGTTGATATTGGTGAACGGTCACAAGCAGCAGATCTACGAATATAGCACATTGGCTTTCCTGTTAAGGATTTGGACTTGATCAGATTTAAACTCAATCACTGACGCTTACACGGAGGCGGCAATACATGCCTGACACGCTAAGTCGTAAGGAAAGTGTAAGCCCTCCATCCCTCCAAGGGTGGGGGATTTTACTTTTCGCAACCGTAAATCTTTTTGCAGCATCTAAACTCTTACCGTGAGAAGTTTTTTTTCGCGACTTCATCCACCGCATCAAAGGCACTCTTAACCACCTTGTAGCGGTCATCCGACCACATTGCTGGTGCGGACCAACTTTCATCCGCATCTTTTTTTTTGGCTTTCGAATTTCGCTTAACATTTGCGTATCGTGATTTTGGCATTTCGTTGATCCGTTGTAGCGTTGTTCAAACCGCGCTCAACGCGGTGGCGAGGAATGTTGCGGGAATGTTGCGGGAGTAGTGTATAGGGGGTATGGGGGATTACTCACCGGACACCAACCGGATAACCACCGGATACCCACCGGACACCCACCGGAATTGTCATGTTTTCAGTTGTAATGTGCAAATTCACTACTCCCGCAAGCCGCTTATTTTGTGTCGTTAAATTCAGCCACATGACCGAAGTGTTTTTGCATGGTTTTGACCGCGTTTTCGTAGTCACCGGACAGCACTTCTGCGCGTATTTCGTCCCAGTTTAATCCGAGTTGCTTGGCCCAGTTTTTGGCTCTGATCCGTGCATATAGCCTTCTTCATTCACCATGATTTGGGTGTCGGGAATGTCGGTTTGCACCATTTCAACCAGCCCTCCGACCAGCTGCTGCGCTTCTTCCAGCATTGGCGGTTTATCCGTAAATGTGTGGATCATAAACCCACTTAAGGCCGCATCTTCCACTTTGGGTTTGTCAAAAATAAAGCGTGGAAATTTAGTGGAGATACTCTGATCGCTATCTTACGAACAAACGCTGGCAATGAATTGACAATTTAACTAGGGTTTGTGTTGATTGAGTCGCCCACATCAGTAAACAATGTCTCACCCACCCTTGACCAGGTAATGGCCCAAACATGAAAAACATCGCCTCTCGCAGCAAGCCATCTGAGGATGGAGCAGTAGATTTGAGCAACAAGACAATCCGCAAGCAGGAGTTTGGTAGACGTCTATACCAGCAACTTCTTAGCCAGCAGATCAATCAATCCGAACTTGCGCGCCGATCCGGATTAGGAAGAGACAGTATCAGCCAGTATGTCCGAGGAAGAAGCGTACCAACACCGCAAAACCTCGAAAAAATTGCCGAAGCCTTGCAGATTGAACCAGATGATTTGTTTCCAAATTACTCCGCGCAGGCTGCAACCATTGAAAACCCTACCTTTCAAGTCAAGTCCGTAGATGGTGATGTATCCTCAATGTGGCTGACTGTGAATACAAAGGTAAGTATAGAAAAAGCCATCCGCGTGATGCAGATATTGAACGAACAAGAAGAATAATTGTAAACCAAATAATTTAAACAAGACAGCTTGTCTTGTAGACTCTTAAAGCATACACTATCAACAAATTAATAAAACCGCGAACACAACAGTCTCTTCACCGGACAGTTTGTAAACTTAAAGAATCCTGAAATCCAATATTTAAGGAGGAAAAATGGCGAAACGACTCCCCCCACGGATAGCTCCAGACTTCAAAGGCAATTATTACATATTTTACTCAAGGAACGGCAGAAGTCAGCGGGTCAGCCTTAGAACAAACAATCTCTTCAAAGCAGAGTTGCGATTCGAGGGTTGGCTCGAACAAAGAAGGAAGGACACATACATAGAAGAAGATCCCTACATACAAGATTGCTTGGAGTATTGGATGGATCAGTGGATACGCGGCCGCATGCTATCAGAAAATCGCTATCCGGCAGTGGTAAATAATCTAAACGCCTACTTTGGAAAAATGAGAGTCAGCCAAATAACAAGGAATGAAAGTGCAGTTTATATTGAGCTGAGACGCTCTGCCCAGATAGGAAGGAATTGCGCAAGTGATGCCACTATTAGACACGAGATGACAAAGCTCCGGGCATGCCTTGGCTTTATGTGTACTCGAGTTGAACCGCGTGAACGGCGTCTATCACGTGACATCATTCCATTCATTGAGCCGCCACAAGCTGTGGCACCACGTGATCGGGTACTCAATCAAGCTGAGATTAAACAATTACGACAATTTTGTTCAGCCTTAGTCTGGCAGGGCCCTGGGAGAGCAATTAGTAACAGAATATCTAAGGTCGGGCGATTTATCACATTGGCAATGGAGACAGCCCAAAGAAAAACTGCAATTCTAGAGCTGAAGTGGGAACAAGTTGACTTCGAACGACGTATAATCACTTTTAATCCCTATGGCCGCAACCAAACTATTAAACGCCGTCCGCCAGTCCCGATATCTTCAAGACTGATACCATTACTTGCAAGATATCACGAAGAGCGGGTTAACGATTATGTCTGTGATTCTGTTAACGATTGCCACGAAGCAATCAAACGTGTCGGCAAAGAATTACAGATTGATGGATTGTCCGCGCACGTGTTCCGTCACACATGGGCGACCAATGCTGTTATCGATGGCAAGCCAATTGAACAAGTCGCAGCATTTTTGGGTGATACTGTGGATACTGTGCGAAAAAACTATATTCACCTGACACCGGACTATCTAAGGTCTGTTGTTGATTGACAGATAGAAGGGACCAAAAAAAACCTGAACGTACAGCGCAAATTATAGCGCATTTGCGTCGTACAGCGCATTTTGCGCTGTTGATTGACCCCTACAGTACCCTACAAAAATTACCTTTGCTCAGGAATAACTGTAGATAGCGTCGATCCACAAGGGAATAGTGGTGCGGGTGAAGGGACTCGAACCCCCACGCCATAAGCGCCAGAACCTAAA
>OCVR010001248.1_pt1 | contig 20637 bp, 34 predicted proteins | sample 1539091 | NCBI WGS metagenome assembly OCVR01 (sample SAMEA3355530, study PRJEB22509) | marine metagenome | biome: marine; feature: coastal ocean; material: water | place: USA | collected 2010-08-07 | depth 16 m | reverse complement strand
GTAGGGAAATGTTTAGATTGTGGAACAATAATTTTGTCTCATTATGAGCTTACAGATGAGGAAGTCCTTACAGATAAGGAATGGCTTGAATCATTGTATGAACAGCGTGATGGGTGGAGAGGCTTCGGCTGGTATGAAAAGGAGTAGAGATGGTTTTCAAATACTGTAAAAAGTGCTGTGACATGAGACAGTTTGTACCACATGGTTATGACACTCCACGCCACTGCGATGTTTGTGGAGCAGATGAATAGTGTAGATTTTATTTAATATACTATACTCCCTACATTTTTTTGTGTCAGAGACTTTCAAAGGAATTGAAAACTTTGTAATAGATGCTTACCACAATGCACAAAACCAGTTACTCAATCAGTCTACTGGTTCCCGATTAAGAACATGGCATGTCTCAGATTTTGTCTCTCCATGTCTGAGAAAAATATGGTATCAAAAACACCATCCACAACCAATGGAGCAAAAAACCAAATCAATACTTTATCACGGTCTAGTGATACACGAACATACTCAACTCTCACATTTTCACGAAGTCACATTTTGTTACGATATTGAAAAAGATATTGGATATACACCACAACAAGTTGAGGCAATGGACAAGGAGGACACCAAGATGATCATTACAGGAACACTGGATGACTTGTTAAAGGTGGGGGAAAACTATGTCATTGCCGACAAGAAAACATGGAATGGTAAGGGCTACAAGAAAACAGAACCTGATGACAGTTATGTCAGGCAGTTGTCCATCTACAGAGTCTTGCTGTACAAGGCGTATGGAATTGATGCAAAGTATGGCTGTTTACTGTATCTTGACAAGGCAAATGACTTGGAGGAACTGCCAATGGCTTTTGAATTACATCATCAGGATGTCACAAAGGAATTTCTCAAAGAAACCCTGTATGAGTTAAGACATCATCCAGACCCTACACCATGCTGGCTGTGCAATGGCAAGAACAAGGCAAAGAAAGTATTCTGTCCATTTTTAGATCAATGTAATCGTGAAGGCAGACTGGATAAGATAAAGTAGATTTTATTTTTTATAGTAGTATATGAAATTAAATTTATGGGAAATGTCGGTATATGTTATGCTTGTAACAAAGGGACACTCAAACAAGACTATGCCAATACCATCTATTGTCCAGCATGCAAGTCAAAATGGAGTAATAATTATTTGAGATAATCATGTGTCTGAGAAGATTTTACGCAATGCAAGAGGAGGAAAAAGATGACGACAGTGACAAAGACCTGTAATCTTTGTGGGGATAAATTAGAAGATGATTTTGAAGCAATTAACAGTCACAAGATCCAGATGCACTTTTGGTTCATGGGCGACTCAATAGTGGATTAACTTTAATATACTAAGTACACGTTGTGTGAGTGGGAACTCGCATGGGAAAACTACTTTCTGATAAAGAAAAACTTGCCAAACGTAAGGCTTATGCCAAAGAATACTGGAATCGACCTGAGGTTAAGAAACGCAAGGCTGAACAAAATTATATTAAATACCATGAAGATCCAAAGTTTAAGAAAAAAAGTAAGGAGTCATTTAAGAAATATTATGAATCAAATAAGGATGAATTTATTGATGAACAGAAAAAACGTAATGAGTTTAATGCAGAGGAACGTAAGGAATATGCCCGAAAATATTACCTACTTAATAAAGAGAAGTTAAAAAAGAGACAAAAAAAATACTACAAGGAAAATACCGAGCAGTACAAGACGTACAAGAAAAACTAATTTAATTTTATATTCTATTTTTATCTAGCCGATACATGGCATGGCGACCTTATGTGATCACAAATATTTACGGTAATAAAAAAGTCATGAGAGATACAAAGTTGTATAAAACTAGAGAGGAAGCCATCAGAGCAATTAAAGTCAAAAACAAGAGATGGATGGAACTGAATTATGACAAGGCATACAGTAACGCATCCAACTTTGAATATGGAGCAGTAGAGGTAGGCAAAGATGGCTACAAGTACAAAAAAGGCGTATCTGGAAACAAGAAACTGCTATCAGACATCAATAAGATGCAGAAATCTTCAAGTAATTTCTTTGGAATTAAATTTTAAATTCTATTTAATTATACAGTTTATGTGCTGAATAATCGACCTCGCAAGCCCTTTACAAGAGACAATGTACTCAAAGAAAAGAACAATGCTGGTGTCTACACACTGTACGATAAATTTGGTAAGAGAATGTATGTAGGAAGAACAAGTGGTTCTGAATATTCAGGACTAAAAAAGCGATTATCAAGTTACTACCAAAAAGACGATTTAAACGGAGAGCATAATGAAAAAAAGGCACTTAGAAAGCACGGAATTGCTTACTACTCCACTACACCAATCAAAGACAAAAAGAAAAGGCGAGCAGTAGAAAAGAAGCGAAAAAAAGGCACGATGTTTAACATCGGTTAAGTCAGAGTGTCAACTTTTACACATCAACTTTTACACAAATGTTGACCATTACCGTTAATCTTTATCTGATCCCATACACCTGTGATGCACTCATGTATTTCTCTGAGACAGACTAATAAGAGCTTGAAAAATACGGATTATTGCGACATAACATGGGAGAGGTATTATGAGTGACATCAGTTTGACATTATTATTAGAAACATGTAGGTCATCATACACCAAGACCAACTACATCAAAAGACTCAACCATTTTCAAAAATTTCTAGGTATGGAACTGGATGACTTTGTTCTACTTGATAACAAAATAATTGAGAAACATGTCATGATGTATATCATAGAATTAAAAAAAATAGTAAGCCCAAACACAATTCCATCATATCTTACACCTGTACGTTCATTTTTAGTAATGAATGACATTCTCCTAAACTGGAAAAAAATACAAAAATTTTATCCAAACAGAGTAAAGTTATCTGGACAGTCTGCGTACAGTACGGAGGATGTACAGAAGATGTTGAGTGTTACTACCAAATTATACACAAAGGCATTGATTCATGTGCTTGCCAGTACAGGGTGCAGGGTTGGAGCAGTGGGTCAAATTAAGATGAAAGATGTGAGAGATGTTGATCATGGATGCAAAATGATTAAAATCTATGCTGGAGACATTGAGGAGTATACAACATTTCTTACACCCGAAACATCATACGCTGTTGACCAATTCATAAAACAAAGAACAGACAAAGGGGAAAATATTACAGATGAGAGTTTTCTATTCAATAAAAAACGATACGAGTCATTAGGTAGAGTATCTGCATCAATGATAATCAAACGTGTTGCAGTCAAAGCCAATGTCAGAGGAGAAAAACATGACGGAAGATACAATATCCAAATATGTCACGGTTTTAGAAAAAGATTCAATACCATTCTAAAACAAAATAACAATGTAAATGACAATGCCATTGAAAAAATGATGGGTCATAGGAATGGCTTGGATGGAACCTACTTGCAAATTACTGATGAGGAACTACTTGGACATTTTATGAAAGGTGTGGTTGACTTGACAATATCTGATGAACATCGATTAAAACTTGAGACAATTGAATTACAAAAAGAAAAGGTAGAGTTGGAAAACAAATATGAGATGAGATTGAAAAGATTAGAAAGACTTCAAACAATTACAGGAAAATATGACGATGACCGATAAGGAATATGACATGTATTGTGTACTGACTGAATTAGAAGTTAGTATAGCAAACAAAATCGAGACATATATTGATGCAAGTTGGGACTCTGATACAGTCCGTAGAGAAATAGAATTGATGATCATGGAACGCAAAAAAATACAACAAGATTTTTCAGCAGTTCAATGATTTGATAAATATACCAGTATGTAATACAATTGTTTAATTTTATATTCCCCCTTTTTCCGAATGGTAATATTATGTCAGGATTTGTTCCAAAAAATGAGAATATCTCACTGCGTATGCCATCAAAGGTATTAGTGAATCTAAAAGAATGTGCTTCTGATAAAAATATGACAGTAAGTTTTCTGTTGTTAAAAATGATTGATGACGGTTTGATAAAATATGCAGATAAATCAGTTGGGAACTAGGCTTGGAATAAGATTATTGCGACATAACTACACGCCAATGCTTTGTTCCCATTTTATAAATTATAGGTTATTATTAAAAGATTACGAAAGTAACTAACTAGAAGATTAAATCAAATAATTTTGACCAATTGTTAACATGTCAATTTAGAAAAAACTTATAATGTAATTTAATATTCTATTGTCTATGCGATATACTACATGCTTAGCAAAGGCTATGCAAATGGGAACAAGAACAAGATCTCACATTTGGATAGCATCACCCTGCTCAGCAGGGAGAAAACTAATTGCAGATTAAGAAATGCAACGATGATAAACCAAAAAAGAATTACATCCGTTATTCTTTAGGTAAAAATGATTATGTTGCCAGAATCTGTGATCAATGCTTTACAGAAGTCGATGACGACTTAGAAGTAGAAACTATATCAAAAGAAAGTTTTGAGAGTTTCAAACTAGAGGTGGTGGGTCAACAATGACCATCAACACTCTGCAAGAAATTCTTGATGACAATGTTGATGTAATTCAATATCATGCAAAAGGATTTGTAAATAATTCTGCATTATGTTCTGATACATTTGCACATGCTCAAATTTCCAGATGTATTAGCCAGTTAAGAAAACTGGGTTACGAAATTCAAGTCAACATAGCTTTGACAAAACTAGAGGCATCAAAAGCCTCAGGAGGTGTTTAAAAAAATGACAGATGAACAAGAACTAGAAATTTCATCAGGAGGAGGCAAATACCTATCAGGGAAAATCGCCAAAGCCAAAGGAATCACAAAGATCAAGATTGTCGAACCAAAACCTACGATGGTCGAATTTACTGACGATTCCACAGGTAAGACCAGTAAAAAGGTCATGGCTAACGTTACCTACACAGGGATAGAGGCTGGTGATCCAACACTTTGGACAATGAACCAAACTTCTGCAAGAATAATTGCAGATGCTTTAGGTACAAAGTTACCAAGTGAATGGGTCGGCAAGGTCATCCCTATAGAGGTATCAAAAACTGGAGTAGGCTACGCCATACTCGCTGATGAGATGTTGATTGCTGGTACCAATCCAAAACCAGCAGACAACAAACAGGAGGAACTCTAAATTGAGTGAAATCAAAGACGGTTCCTCCCCCACTCCTTTTTTTAAATCCCCACAACAGATTTTGCAAGAAGCAATAGACATACACGGTAGAGATTCATTTTATGTCGGTTTTTCAGGTGGCAAGGATTCAGTTGTAGCCACACATTTTACAGAAAAATATTTTCCTGATCATTTTAAAGGCGTAATTTATTGTGACACTGGAATTAAGACCAGTGAGACTTTCAATTTTGTAAAAGATTACTGTCAAGAACAGGGGTGGAAACTGCACATCGTAACACCAAAGAGAAGTTATGAAGAAATTGTCCTACACGGTGGATTCCCACAAGCTGGGATGCACAATATCGTTATGCGTTATTTGAAATATGCTCCAATGAGGAGGTTCATTTTAGACAGATGTGACGAGGGAATGTCTCCAGCAGTTGTAAGTGGAGTGAGACAGGCTGAGTCAAGCAGGCGAAGTGTCAATGCCTCAAAAGAAACTCATAAGGATGGTCGCTTGTTTTTCGTGAGCCCTGTACTGTATATGGGTAATGGGGAGATGTATGATATTTTCCTTAGAGAGAAACTTAAACGAAGTCCAGTCTATGAGACTTTGCATATTTCTGGAGACTGTCTGTGTGGATGTTATGCAGACAAGGGAGAGGCAAAACTTGTAGATATTTTTCATCCAGACGTTGCACAGCAGATCAGAGACTTGGAAGCCAAAGTCAAGACTCATGGAACTAAGCTAGCCAAGAAATGGAATACTTGGGGAAAAGGCAATACTGGAATGACAGACTCTCATGTCCAAAACACTATCGGTTCAGAATTGATTTGTTCTGAATGTAAATTTGACAGAAACACAGATGATGATTCTTCAATCTTGGATGAGATTGATGCACTCGACAAGAAATTGGAGAGATTACACTGACCCCCTACAACATCCTTGCTTGTTCCCAAACTCTTGGTTGTTTTGCGACACTATGTGGGGGGTCAGAATGAAACTTTACGAAAGATTACACCCTGCATGTCCAATCTGTGGAGAGGATGTCTCTGGCATTGTCGGAGATCCTGATCACGTTTGGTGTTTTGAGTGCAAGTTGAAATTTGAAATGATTCTGGGGGATGAATGGGAATGACCAAAGATCATCCACTTCAAACTAATTTAGCGATGGATATGATGTTGAAAAAAATATTCCATTCATACATCTATTTGAAAAAATGTGAAACTTGTAAAATTACCGATGCTGAAAGAGGATTAATTCAATATCCAATATCGTCAGAAGATAAACGCAATCATGCAAAATTAAGTCAGTTAGGTTTAGAATTTCTCGATTATGTAATTACAATGAATTGTCCAAGAGGTGCTGTAAAACCAATTTGTCTAAAATGTGATACTAAATTATTTTCTGGATTACAAGTATTTTCTGGCGTACATACAATGTCATTAGATTTTGGGGATGAACACAAATGAACGTAGAAGAAAAAAACAAACTGATTAAGACTTTCAGAGAAAGTGGATTCAACTGTTTTCCAATTCCAAAGTTACAAAAAATTGCAGACTTTAGATACAAGGCATCAAAGACTCCTCCAAACTTGCCAATTGCAGACGAAGAAAACTATGGTGTAATTGGTGTAGCTGGTGCAGGCAACTGCATCATTGACTTTGATAACAAGGAGGAATACAGACAGTTTGCTGAACTGTTAATCAAGTCAGGTTATTTGGTTTCAGAAAGTCCACACGGATGGCATGTTCCAGCAACTGGATTCTCGGGAACTGTCAGTAAGATGGAATTTTTCAATTACAAGATTCAGGACAAAAAAATTGTAGAGATTCAAGGATTTGATCATTATTGTGTTGGTGCAGGCTGTACCATTGAGACTGAGGGAGAGGGAATATTACACTATACCAACAGAGGTGGTTTGAAAATATGGAATCCGTCTGAGAAAGTCAATCGACCTGTAGACTTTGAAGATTGGTGTGACAAACTGTGCGAACAAGTACATGTTGAGGGAAGAAAGAAAAAATCCAATTCAAGTTACAAGAATTTCAGAGACAGATTCAGGGCTGGACAAATTCCGACCAAAGGAACATCCAATGATTATTTTCATCAGTCTGCAATCGCATGTAATGATGACGATTTAGGTATTCAGGAAGCAAGAGAAAAGATTGAGGAAGTCTTTCAGAGATGGACAGTATCTGAACAGTATTCAGGTAGAACGTGGGACAATGTATTACAAAAGATTCAGGAAGTATATGACAAGAATCAAAAAACAACAACAGGCAGACCTCAAAACACTGATGACAATCCAACTTCATCAATTGCACGAAGAATTGTTGCTACAAGAAAAATCTATTCCAATGTTGACACTGATGAAATATTTGAAAATAAAAATGGTTTCTTGGAACTGATCAATAATTCATTGGTCAGAGAAATTCTAACAGCATATCCTGAAACTACACAGGCTGAATATAATGACATATTATTCAAACTCAAAGGATATGCAGGGGAAATACCTGACACCAACAAAGACTTTATCGTATTCAAAAACGGTGTACTTGACAGAACAAAACGTGAGATAATTGAAACCGAAGAATTAGCAGATATGGGTTTCAGAGATTATAATTATCTTCCAAAGTCTCCAGAAAATGAGCCAACAAAATTCAAAAAAGTATTGTTTGATGACACAGAGCCTATTGAGAAACCTAGAATCAAGGCTGGACTCCGTGCAATATTTCAAAATTATCTTGACCCTAAAATCTCAGTGCTTTATGGAGCCTCTGGAGTGGGTAAATCAACACCATTACTTATTCTAACTCAGATTCTTGGAGAACAATACGCACTCACTGTAGAATTGAATCAGTTCCTTGAGGACAAATTCATCAGGGCAAAAATTCTTGGAATGAGACTTGTGGTTTTTCAGGATCTTCCAAAGGAATGGAAAGATTTTACCACACTCAAAACACTCACTGGAGAGCAAAGAAAGACTGAACGTGCATTTATGAAAGATTCAGTTACCTTTGATAACAAAGTAAAGATTTGGGCTTCTGGAAATTACTTGGCTGAAATTCCTGAACATGAACAGGATGCAATGTACACTAGAAGATTATCTCTGATACACAATGTACGAAAAACTGCTCATAAGGAGGATCCTACATTTGCTGAGAAAATAGTTGCAGACGAAGCTGAGAAAATTGTATCATGGATTCTAAACTTTGATGATGCAGAATGTGAGTATGAGGACAGAGAAACAGTTCAAAAAGAATGGGAGGAGACAGCATCTCCAGAAATAGCATACATCAATGACCACTGGATATTATCTGATTACAAAAACGAGATGGGAGTTGGCAAACTTGTTAAAGATTACAAATCATTGTACCAAAAGAACATCTCAATTGACCAAATGGCAAAAACCCTGAAAGTTATGGGATTTTCTGTATACAATAACATCATTAAAAACATCGAAAAGGCTCCAGAGCCACCTAAATCAGTTGAAAAAGAGGTTCAGACGAAGATTTGATACCTCCCTTTAAATACACTTGTACTTGGTTCTGTATTCTCCCAAACAATGTACAAATGTACAATGTACAAACTGCACACCTCCTTGTACCTTTGTACTTTACTTCCTTTTTTATCGAACAGAAAAAAGATTCATCCATCTGGGTTCTCTGTACTTTAATCTGTGAGTTTTCAAAACAAAGTCCAAGTTACTATTTAAAGGCTGGAGAGACTCATGCCTAGAAAAGACGGTTCAGGGTTTGACTGGTTGGTATCACCACAACTCCATCAAAGAGTAAGGTCAGAAGCATCCCATTCTGATGAATACGAAACTCCACACACCCTGTATGAAGATATTTGCAATCATTTTGGAATTTATCCAGAGTTAGATGTCTGTGCAGAATATGGAATGAACAAATGTTTCAAGTTTTTCAGTCCAGCAGAGAATGGTTTAGAACACAACTGGAAGCATTGGTCTGTATGGTGTAATCCTCCACATTCCAAAACAAAGGAATTTGCATTACATGCAGACAAGCAATGGACTGAAAATAACATCAACGTCATGATGCTAGTTCCAGCAAATGCTGTATGTGCACATTATTTTTCAGATATTTTTAATAAAAAACATGCAAAGTATTACAGACTTGCTGGTAGAATTAGATTCCTTGTAGACGGAAAACCTAGCCCACATCCGTCAAGAAATGCGTACTTTGTTGTGGTATGGAGGAAAAGAAATGGCTAGATGTTTGGGATGTGGTATTCGTGGCAAGAACAACAAGCCATTGTGTTGGGCTAAGTATCAATTATGTTTGCAATGCTGTGTCAAGGATCATCCTGATGAATATCCTGAAAATATTGTATTGAAGGGAAAGTCATCTCAAATGATTAAAGAGTCTGAAAGAAAAATCAACATCTGTACAACATGTGGTAATAATATTAGAAAACTAGCATACCATGCACATGGTAAACGCAATGTGATACAAGCAGGCTATTGTACAGTCTGTGCAAAAATCACATCATACGATGAAAGATTGAAGATTGAGGTTGTTCAATAATGGCTGGAATTAGTTATGTAACTCATTATTATTGTACGAATTGTGACGAACATTTTCCTAAAAAGGACAATCCAGACAGAATTTGGTGTCCAAATAAATGTGGTAGACGATTAAGACACAAGCCAAAATCCACAATGGTCAGACGAAAGAATCTGCAAGCTTACGGAGTTGTCAGGTATTGAGGTGTCTCATGTGTGATGTCAGGATGAAGGGTAAAAAGGCATTGGAAAATTACCATATTGACGGAAGATATTGTAGAACATGTCAACAACTCTGTGAGTTAGATGTTCACTATCTAGTTCCAGCCAATGAAAGATCGAAACGAGGAGGAATACGATATGCCTGATGTTTTGATATGTGAACACTGTGGTAGAGAATTTTGGTGGCATGACGATTACCAAGTTACCAATCATCGAGAACATGTCAGTACATGTGTACGAGACACAGAGTTTGTAAAAAAATGGAAAGAGTCGAGGGGAATAAAATGAAGTGTAAGTTTTGTGGAAAAACATTCCTTGAAAGTGATCAGTTCATGATGATCAATTACAATGCACATCTGAGCAGACATGCAGAATGGAGGAAATCAATACGATGAACATGTGTAACGGAATCTGTGCTAGAGATTATGAAACTAAGAAACTTGTACGAGGTGTGCATAAAACAGATTATAAGAGATGTAGTAAATGTTGTTTGTTTCTAAAATATACTGGAATACATTGTCCATGTTGTGGATGTAAATTAAAAATTTCACCAAGAAATTCCACTGCTAGACGATTGAATCGAGAGATGAGAGAGGTTGTCAGGTATTGAGATGTTTACTTTGTGGTAGAGTTGTAGGTGGCAAAAACAAGGCACATTGTTGGACTAAACAACATTGTGGAAACTGTCACTATCTACAACTTAGAGTTGTAGGAGTAAAAAAATGAGACTTTCAGTATGCCATGAATGTGGTAGACCAATTGAACAACATGGTTTTAGAGGTCGACCAAAAGTTCACTGTTCTCCTAAATGTTACAAGATTAGTAAATCAAGATCAGCAGAGTCGAGGCGTAAAAATGCCATGTAGATCTATGTGTAACAGGTATCTCAAAACTGTGTCACAGAGGATGATTTACACATCTGATAAAAAACACTGTACAGTCTGTGCCATGTGGGTTCCATCAGATACACTTCGTTGTCCTTGTTGCAGTCATATCTTACGAACAAAAAAGAGGTTAAACTATTGAACAAGGCTGATCAAGTCAAGGACATCAAGAAAAAACTGTCAAGAAAGTTTGGGTCAAAATGCTATCTTTGTAAAACTGAGAGAACAAAACGAGGATTCACATTTCATCATAGATGGTATATTCAAAATGATATTATTCATTCACAGTTCCCAAAGAACACTTCTGGGACTCTAGAGTATTACACCAAATTGTCCATATTAATTTTGGATAATCCAAAAAGATTCAGATACCTCTGCAACCCATGTCATCAATCTTTTGAACGACTTTTTAGATTTGGGGATAAAAAATTAAACGCCCTCATTAAAGAAAGAAAATTAACAATTAAACTACGAGACAAACACAAGTACGATTAAATTTCAAATACTAAGTTGTTTTAGAACAATTGTGAGTCAGAGCCACATACATGCAGTCGGAGTGTAAACTCTTTAACATATTTTCTCCCTAAGCCGAAAGGCTAGGGCAATTTAATTGACGAGTCTGGAGGGCTTCATCCCAGACCCGATGAGCAAACGTAGATTTAACTAACGCTTTACAAAAAACCTTATGACTGTATGTTATTTAATTTTATATTCTAGTTTACATTAGATTTTTTATGGGATTAGCAGATTTTATGGAACAGTGTAAAAGTTCTGGAGGAGCAATGTCAGATTTCCTCAAAAGTATGTCAGGTTTTAAATTAAAATAATTGTAGATTTTAATTAAAATACTTGCCATAGAATAATAAATTAAATGGTAACTTTGATCAGTAATGGTTCTATAACATGTCCTCACTGTGAACATATTGTCGATGTCAAACAACAAAGAATAGGAGCAACTTACACTCAGTCATGGGAAAAGATTCCTCCAAAGTGTATGCAAATAGTCAACTGGTGGATGAACTCACATTCAACAAAGTCATTAACTAAACAGCAATTACTTTACAGTTATTCTAAATATCATCCAACTGCATCAACTGGAGGATTTTTTGCTAGAATATCTGAACTACTTGGATTAGGAATTATAACTGCCAGTAAGGAAGTGTTGGATGGCGAGCATAGAACTAGGGTAATACCTGTCTATACTCTGAATAAAACTAGAGCCAGATCAGTGATTTTTCATGGAGGAAAATTGAATTGAGAGTAATGGATCCTCAAGATAAAATTTCATTTTACATCTCTTATGAAACCCATTCATACTGTACAGAATGTGCCAAATGGCAAGATAAGAAAAACAAACGATGTGTTGAATGTAATGGTCAATTAAGACGTAAACCTAGATTCACAAAGGATGAGGACAGATGGCTGAAAGCCTATTAGAATCCAAATCAAGTAGGTGCAAGTCTGCACTTCATCATGTATGTGAACACGATCTCTGTATGTGTTGGTGTCATCTAAATTGAGTTTAAAATTCAAGTACCGTTGTTTGGTCTGTAAGAAAGAGTTCACTGTCAGAAAAAGACATGAAGAACATTTACACTCTCATAATAAACATGAGTTAATTACTGCACTGAAATATTCGGGGTTCTACTACAATGGTTAAAGGGGAACGTAGAAAGAAACGAGAGGAAATTAGAAGAATAGTAGCAGAGGATGAAAAAAGAAGGAAAGAACAAGCAGTAAAAAAATCACAGCCTCGTAAGGCAAATTATAGAAAAGACCGAGATGGAAACATAATTCTTTGGGGTAATGTCAAATTTTCAAAATTATCCATTGCTGTCTTGATGGGAATTGTCGGTATTGCAGTATTTTTTTACGTTGTATCAACAGGAGTAGGGGAAATGGATGGATATATTGAGCCAGAATTTAGTTTTGAAGCATGTCAGGATGACGGATTTACTAAAGATATGTGCAAATTCTACTACAAGCATTGCAGAACATACGCTACTGGAGAACAGATTTGTGAATATGCTGAGGAGAATCCGTTTGTAGATATGCCAGATTTGGGAGACAAATGGACTGAGGAGGAGCAAGATTTCTTACCACCTACAGAATATTTGCCATTCTTACAGTACGCAGAAGCCAGAGGTGCTGATGAACCAACATGTTATTCAACTGCATGTAAAGTGGACAATCCAAATGCTGATGGCAATAAAAAAGATGTAGATAAGACTGTGGCAGAAGCCAAACAGGATCTTGATGACCTTAAAGATGACATAACAGATTTGACTAAACAAATTAACGATTGGGAACTAGATTCAATGGATTGGCGTAATGATTTACGAGAAAAAGAGGATGCGTTGGAGGATGCTGAGGATGAATATGATGAAGCAAAAAAAGAGCATCGACATGCAATGGATGTCAAGCCACAAAATACTGATGATATTGAAATGCAAGATGATGCCAGAGAAAAATTCAAGGATGCAACAAAACAATTAAAAATTGCACAAAAAGAATATGCCATTGAAAAGAGCAGATATGATCAACGAATGGATGACTTGAGAGAAACCAAAAACGAGTTAATACATTCCAAAGATTCACTGGATATTGCATTGGAGGATGTAACAACTGCCAGAGTCAATGCCAATCGAAGTGCTCAAGGAGACAACAAATTCATCAATATTGTACTGTCAAATTCATGTCTTACATTAATTGAAAATAACATGACCACTAATTGTCCAACTTATCGTGAATTGAAGGGACTCTATGACAACACGTTAGAACATGTGAGTGGTAAATTTGTGGATCATGGATATGATATTAAACGTGAGGATCCAAAATACAAGAATTATTGGAAGTATTATCAAGCCTTACCAAACTGGAAAATAATTACTGTAGATCCAGATGCTGAAATAATGCAGAGAGGTGTAACAATTACAATACAGGCTACTGAATTTACCTATCTTGAAAACATGAAAAGTTATGACAAAACCCCATCATATAATCAAACAAAGTCTGAAAGATATGAATGGCACAATGTCAAATATCATGATCACTGTAGCAAGGTCATGATGGCTCCAGACCTTGACTTGTTACCTGATATTATCAACAATATTTGGGACAACTGTGAAAAACAGGAACCTAATGTAATTGAATTATTCTTTGAAGATATGGAGACAAAGGACTCACAATGGTATGCTTATTCCACATGGCTTACTGATGCAATGGAGAGATGTCTTACAAAATGTTAGACGGACTGTATGATGTCAGACTTCTTGAAATTGAATTTCTCATACTTGTTGGAGTATGGGTTAATGCAACTGTCAATATAGTATTCTATGCCAGAAAATGGAGAAATGGTAAGAAAGAATGAACGGAAAAGATATGGAAAATATTTCCAAAACAATGGAAAAATGGCATAATAGAATATTTCCACCATTGACAATTTTACTCACTGCATCATGTATGTTACTTTCAGCAGTTGCCTTACTGGCTTATGAAGAACAATCAGAAAGTTTAGAGGCAATGTGGAATGAATCTGACAGTCCTTTGATGCCATATTTTGTTTTTCAAATTTTCTTTTATTTAGGAGCCATAGGGATGCCTTTGTACTTGCTTTACACAAAAATATTTACCAAATTTAATTTTCCAATTGACTTTAAGGGGGATGGTCGAAGTCGAAAGATTAGACCAATCACACCTCAATGACGAAGCGATTTCATCGCTGTGCACGGTGTACCGAAATTTATGACGGTACATTTCAGGAATGTGGTAAATGTATCAAGGATGTCTACCATGAGTCTTGAAGAAAATTATGAAGAAAGACCTGAATGGGCTTGGCTAACTGAGGACTAATGGAGGATTTTTTTGTGGAACCACGTTGCCCTGCATGTGGAAAACTTGTATCTGGAATAATTGGTTCTGAAAAATTACGATGTTTTGACTGTAATCGTAACTGGAAAATGATTTAATTTTATATTCTAATTAGTTATAGGATTTTCAATGGCTTTGAATAGAAAACTCAAAGACGAAGTGGGGAATCCACTATCCCCAGATCCTAAGGATCAGACCATTGGAAAGAAATTCTGGCGTGGTTATGAAAAGAAGGGGTGTGGGTGCAAACACAAACATGCCTGAGAATGGATGCTGTTGTGCTTGTCATTTTATGGGAGAGGATGAAGATCCCACTATACAGTGTTTATTCTGCTCTTGTGACTAAATAGTATTGGACTTTTATATTATTAGTATATGAAATTAAATTATGTGTGAAATGTCTCCACTCATTGGTGGAACGGTCATTGGTTTGTCGGTTGGATTTTTCACACTATTATCAATTAATTTTGCAAATGCCTACAAGAAAAAAAAGGCTTTGAAATTAGAGGGAGAAGGAAATGGTAACTAAAGTAAAACCACATAAATCCAAAAGGGAATGTCCAATTTGTGCTAAAACTCATACCAAGAATGAACATCGTTTTCATGGAACTGGTACTTACAAAAAAACTCATGAAGGAACAAAAAAACGCAAGAAGAAATAATGGACTCAATTGTTCTAACTGGCAGAAAAAAGATTTACTTTAATCGTTCAAAATACATCGATTGTTTTCATTGTGGTATTGATCTACATGAAAAATTCATACTTTCAGCACCTAAACAGCGATACAGATGCCTTGACTGTGCAGTCCGTATCAATATGATTGAGGAGATTCCAGAACAATGTCTGTAAAATTTACCCCTAAAGAACAATTCATTGTTGCATCAGTCCGTATGATCACTGATGAAAGAGCGAAAAAATTACCTAGAGAAACAAGGACAGCAATGCTGGAATATCTACGTTCCAAGCTAGGGGTTACAAAGGAGGAATGGCATGAATGTGCAATTAACATTGATCAGACTATGAGACAAATCTCTGATATGATGGAGGATGATTACAGGAACCAAGACAGAACAGCATCTGATGCAGAGTTAGTTAAGATGGACACTGCCTTTAGAGATAATATTTCTGATGTTGACTTGGAAGATTACCATACTATTGACCCAAAAGGCAAGTCAATGCTGGAGGACATCAAGGATTTGAAAAAGAGGTTTGGACTTTGATGTGGAAACTGTATACTGGTGTTGGATTCATAGGTGCTGGAGTTGTTGTCGTTTATCTATTTCTTAATGGATTCTTGATTCCTCGATAGTATGAGTTTAGAAAGTCTAATTCTTGGCGTTGTTGCATTTTGTGGAATTGTTGTTGGTTCAATGGTTTTAGCCAGATTCATGTTTAGAGCCCACGAACATCCTGATTAATTTCGTGCCTGAAACCCCTTAAATGGGCGAATATTCGCTAGAAAAATTCTGTAAGGGTTTGTGTAAACCCTAATACGATTCAAAAATAGTCACGAATGACGACTTTGGCACGAATAAAAAAAATTATTTCTTAAACGTTTTATTTATGTAATATATTATTAAAAAAATTAAGTTAGTATTATTAAAAATTATAGGCGTGGCTCTACATCCGTGCTTCTGCACACAGTACCCACATAGATTTAATTTATTATACTGCCTTGACTAGGAAATTATATGTCTGATCAACAAGCATCACATGACAAACAACTAGAAGAAGGCAACTGGACTGTGGATGTAAAGAAGCAGACCCTAGAACAAAACAGGTTTGATGAGTTGACTTGGAACAATATCGATGGAAAAAACGTACCCCTGCTCAGACGACATGCAGTCAATGGTATCATCAAGCAAATACTTGTTCATAATAATAACAATCAATACACAGGTTGTCTGGCTATTGGAAAATCTGGCTCAGGTAAGACAACCCTTACAAAACGAATTATGCACGGAATACATACAGCACCCGAAGAATGGAAGTTACCAAGTGAGTACCAGTTCCATTGGTTCACTGGAGAGGATATGTTCAAGATGCCAAAAATCATAAAGTCCCTCACACAAGGTGTAAATCATTTCATAGTTTTCGATGATGCCTCATACACACTGGAGGATGCCTCCAAGACAGAGATGGCAGTTTTGGCAAATGCCCTTACCAAGATCCGACACGATGTAAAAGGCAAATGTATCGTATGGATGAATATCCATTATTCAAAGGCAACCAAGAAATTTTTCAGAGATGTGGACTTTCAGTTCGCTACTTCGTACACCCCGAATGACCGACAAAACCTGATTGACATATTTGGCTCAGATAGGGCTGTGGACACTTTTGCTAATCTATACAAAACTAGCTCCAGACATGGGTGGTTCAGGGTGCCCTATCAGGGCACGAAAGAATTGATTTATACCATATCCAAACCATTCAGACCTGTACTGGTTATGGACACATACACCCACCTTACACTGGTCAATAGGGATGAATGTGAGATGTGTGGAAAAGACCCCTATAACAAAGACTACAAGGAACCTATACCAGCAGAGGAGGTGGTTAAAACCCTACAAAAGATGAGTAAGCAACATAGAATGTCAACAAATACCCTTAGGGCATGGGTCTACATGAGGGAAGGAAACCTGATGAATCTGTCCCCTACTGCAAGAGGCATGTGGAAGTGGATGTCAAAGGTATCTGAAAGTATCAACTGTGACTGGTCTGAGGTATTGAAACTATATGTTGATGGATTACAAAATAACATCAAAGTAAAGAAACATGAGACACAGGAGATAAAGGATGCAAAAGCCGATTTTGATAAATTCGTTGAGGAGCATGATGAACAAGACTGAGTTTCTGGAATTACCACAAATACAGAAATGGCAAAAAGCATGCAGTAACAACCCTACACAGTTTGGGGTATATTTGAACAAATTACTGATTATATGCAATACAACAAAAATGTCTGTTTCTGAGTTACTAGCTACAGACAACCACATGTTTCGTATGATTGAGATATACAATGATTTCAAACAAAAGGTCGCTGAGGGTGAAATTGTCCATACAAGGAAAACCAACGACACACCTACTAATTTTACAAAATATGCAACTAGCTTGAAATCTTTCTTCGGTTCACAGGGTTTCTACATACCACCAAAATTTGAATTTGAGACAAGAAAGGGTATGCCGAATTACGCTGAGATAGAATTGACTGACAAGGAGAGGGATCAAGGTTTGATCCATTTTGGAGCATTAGGCGATCCAAAACTGCTACAAGCCTTTGCTCTACAATCAGAGGTATTTTGCCGAATCTCGGCTCTACTGGAATGGAAGAATAATTTGGAAATTAGAGAAGATGAAGTGGATGGCATATCAATCAAGTATGGCTACATACACAAATTTTATGAGCCAAAACAGCATACGACTTGGAATAAACGAATTATGAACTCTGAGGTCTTAGAAATCATAGATGATGCAGATAGGGGTAAGCCACTCTTTGATGACCCAATCACTGACTACAAGGATTACTGTAACGAATTAAGAATATTCTATTCCAGTATAGGAAAGATTCACGATAATGAACGAAAGATAAAACAAACTGAATCATGGTATTATGATAACTATCCCACACACTCTGTACGACACTCAGCAACGAGACAGGCATTAAGGAGGTCTGGAGGCAACTACTCTGTCATTGCAAGTATGGGGTGGGGGTCTGAGACAATAGTTAGACAGGTCTACTCTAAACCTGATGAGGAACTGGTGCTTCGACAAAACAACTGTGAATATTGCAATCCTCCTAAATTCAAATTGGAGTCTGAAAGATTCTGTACCTTTGAACATTATTTGGCACATCAGTATAATGGTAAACAACCAAAGTCTCAAACAGATGAAACTGAGAAATGGAAAAAGATAGCAATGGAGTTGAAATCAAGGTATGTTAGTTGAGATACGAAGTGCCATTTGGAATGTCCATAGGATGGGTTTTTCCAACTCATTACAGCATAAAGACCTAGACTCTGCAATGGTATTCATTACTGCAATGTATAGAGCAATACCTGAGGAGTATAGAAAAGACTTGCCACCAAAACCACAAGTAAGCAAGATGCAAGATCATTTGGCATTGAAAAGAAATCAATGGGAGTGGATTAGTGAAGGTATTGGAATTGTCGAAGAAACCATTAGTGAATGGATAGATATTACATTACAAAAGTCTGCAAGGTTATAAGATTTAATTTTAAATTCTATGTACCGTGTCTAATACATGTGTATATTGCATTTTTCCTACTACTGGCTTTCTTAGGCTATGGTGGATTATTTTGGCGTAATAGACCATTACTATTAATTTTATCAATAATTGCTACACTTGTTTTGATTCTCTTACCAATGGGTGGGGATGTTGTAATTACTACAAACTTTGCTGGAACCATGACAGGTGCAGGGTCGGATGTTACCAATACAACTGCTGGTGGGTCTGATGATATTGTATTACTTTCACTTGGGGATGGGTGGGAATACACAGTATGGATATGGCTCAATGTGGCAATACTGCTTATTCATTTTACAGTCTTTTTGAAAGAGATGTTGGAAGGGGTGCTGTAGACTTTGTATATGAATTTACTTTTACTTTTCATTTGTATCAACGTATTCTTACCTTTAATGACAGTTGAGGGACTTCCATTTTACAACCCTGATTCTTGTTATTATCATACTGATTCAGCACCAAACTCAGACCCTGCAACACACATGGCTGGTTCTTTCACAAGTGAGACTTTAAGAGATGAGATGCAGATGCCAACCAATGGAACAGACCCATTACTGAATCCGTTTGACCCTATAACAGAACCGTTTGAACAATTGTATCAAGCATTAGATACTGCAAAGGAGTACATTGTAGGTGGGTATGTAGGCAAAATGATTGACCATGTAGCAATAAATTGTGAGATAGATCCAACTACTGGTCAGTCAGTAATTGGATATGTTGACAATGATCCTAGTTCTTCAAGTTATAATGTATTGATTACAAAATATTATGATGACGGTAATGGAGCATGGGCTGACAACACATGTCCTGACACCAATCCACCAGCAGGCTGTTACCAAGAAAATAAAGTATTAACTCACTTCAAAACTGGAGTCGATGTAATCATGGCTTTCTTGATCATATTTTTAATCTTTTACTGGATAACTGGCAAGGGTCATCTCATATCTAGTTAGTATAGTAAACTAAATTTTCTTTTATATATCTAATAATTTTCGTTTTAGTAATGATTGATATTTCCTACATAATGGGATTTATTGGCGTAGCTGTCGGCTTAGTCATAGGCATCCTCATCTACTCAGAAGTAGAACAAGCCATTGACTGTCCTGATGCAGCCACCAATGCAGATGGAAACACTGCATGTACAAGAGCAAAATCAATAGCATGGACTGTAATTAGTATTCTACCAATTACAATGTTCTTCGCATTGTTTGCAATCTTCGGTGGTTTCTCAAAAGTAACCCAATAATCAAGCCGATACTCGCTAGAATGTATTAGTGGAGGAACCACTCAAAAAAACTCCTTTTTTCACTTAACTATCTAAAATGGATTTAATTTTATATTCTAAGTATTGAATGAAATATCGTGGCGATTAATATTGTACTACGAGCTATTATCTCGATTTTCGCAATTGGTATTGCAACCATTGCATTTTTCCCAGCAGTCTATGATCTTTACTACATGCAAGACCTATGGGACACAGCACCAGCCGAAGCGTTGGCAGTCAGAGATAATGTTTATGCTACATTCCTCTCTCTGCCATTGTTTATGATCGGAGCTGTATTCCTCTGGGCTTACATGGCAACAAGTAAGAGGGACAACTCGTATTGAATCGTTCCGACCTAACGTTAGTAGGCATCGCAACAGTTGCATCTCTGCTCATTTTAATTCCAGTCGGAATGGGCTTTGCCAATGCACAGGTTCAATCTAATTCTACTTTAACAATAACCAACTCAACTGGCACGTTTGACGTACCAGCAT
>OCVR010001231.1_pt1 | contig 20801 bp, 17 predicted proteins | sample 1539091 | NCBI WGS metagenome assembly OCVR01 (sample SAMEA3355530, study PRJEB22509) | marine metagenome | biome: marine; feature: coastal ocean; material: water | place: USA | collected 2010-08-07 | depth 16 m | reverse complement strand
CGGAGGGGCGCAGTTTTTGAACCATCGGCAAAGTGGCCAATGTCTCAGTCTCACCGGTCAATACAGGTTTTTGCGCAGAAAGAGTCAAGCCGCGGCCAAGGCTGGCGGCGGTGGGGCCTTGCGACAAGATGGAACGCGGCGCTGATAATTCCGAGGGGGGATCCAGATCAATCACCGGCACCTGCGCGGTCATAGCCGTATCAGGGCTTTGCGAGATTGGCAGAACCGTCACCTCGGGGTTTAGACCTTTGAGGTTCAAAACATCGTGGGACAGCGAAAGGACCACCAGCCCAGCCCCCCCAATGAGCGTACCCCAAATCAGACCATTGAAGAACGGTAGTTGCATCTATCACCTTTCAATCACCAAAAACGCCCTGTCACTCTTGACGATAGCATCGTTCCCTGAGCATCTATACCGCGACCAATCTGCCAATTGCGAGACCCATTGTTCCAAAAGAGCGCCCGTGGGGCAAAAAAACATAAAGGACGACCCATGTTACTGCTGATCGATAATTATGACAGCTTCACTTATAATTTGGTGCATTATCTTGGGGAGTTGGGCGCAACGGTTGTGGTCAAACGCAACGATGCCTTGGACGTGCAAGAGGCAATGTCCCTCGGGGCCTCAGCGATTCTCCTGTCCCCGGGACCTTGTGACCCGGCGCAGGCTGGGATCTGTCTTGCCCTGACCGAGGCCGCCGCTGCCGCCCGCGTCCCGCTCATGGGTGTCTGTTTGGGGCATCAAACCATTGGTCAGGCCTTTGGCGGCTCGGTCGTGCGCTGTCATGAGATTGTGCATGGCAAAATGGGCAAAATGCATCACACGGGCCAAGGTCTCTTCGCGGACCTGCCGACACCTTTCGAGGCGACACGCTATCATTCATTGATTGTAGAACGCGCCACACTGCCCAACTGTTTAGAGGTGACTGCGGAATTGGAAGATGGCACGATCATGGGGCTTCAGCATAAAACCCTGCCCATTCATGGCGTTCAATTTCATCCCGAGAGCATCGCCTCCGAACATGGGCATCATCTCATGCGCAATTTTCTTAACATGGCAAAGGAACTGGCATGACATCTGCTTTGCAACCCTTGATTGGGACAGCCGCCGACCGTCCCTTGACCCGCGCTGAAGCAGAGCTGGCCTTTGAGGCGCTGTTCAATGGAGAGGCCACCCCAAGCCAAATTGGCGGTTTTTTGATGGCGCTGCGTACACGCGGTGAGACTGTCGATGAATATGCCGCCGCCGCCGCCGTCATGCGGGCCAAATGCAACGCCGTGCGCGCGCCCATGGGCGCCATGGACATCGTCGGTACCGGCGGTGATGGCAAGGGCACATTGAATATTTCGACCGCAACCGCTTTTGTGGTGGCCGGGGCCGGTGTGCCTGTGGCCAAACATGGCAACCGCAATCTCAGCTCCAAATCCGGCGCCGCCGATGCTTTGGGCCAGATGGGCATCAATGTGATGGTGGGAGTCGATGTCGTGGAACGCGCCTTGGAAGAGATCGGCATCGCCTTTATGATGGCCCCTATGCATCACCCGGCCATCGCTCATGTGATGCCCACCCGCGCTGAGCTTGCCACGCGCACGATCTTTAATATCCTGGGTCCGCTGACCAATCCCGCCGGGGTCAAACGGCAATTAACAGGTGTGTTTTCAGCAGATTTGATCCGCCCCATGGCCGAAACCCTTCGGGCGCTAGGCAGCGAGGCGGCTTGGCTGGTGCATGGCACCGCCGATGGCACCGATGAGCTCACCATCACCGGCAGCAGCGCTGTGGCCGCCCTTGAAAATGGCCAGGTGGTCGATCTTGAAATTCATCCGGAAGACGCAGGCTTGCCAGTGCATCCGTTTGAGGCAATTCTCGGCGGTAGCCCCGAAGACAATGGCAAAGCCTTCGCCGCGCTTTTAGATGGCGCAGCCTCCGCTTACCGCGATGCGGTCTTGCTCAATTCTGCGGCCGCGCTGAAAATTGCAGGCAAAGCCAGCTCGCTGAGCGACGGGGCCGAATTGGCCGCGGGCGCGATCGACAGCGGCGCGGCAAAAAGCAAAGTCACCGCCTTAGCCGCGCTCACCAGCGCCGCATGACAATTGGACTGAATATATGACAGACACTATTCTTGATAAGATCAAAGCCTATAAGCTTGAAGAGATTGCAGCACGCAAGGCGGCCGTCTCTTTGGCCGAGGTTGAAGCAGCCGCCCGCGCGGCGTCCCCCCTGCGCGGCTTTGCCAGCCGACTCAAAGAAGCCGCTCAGACCGGTTATGCTTTGATCGCAGAGGTGAAAAAAGCCTCGCCCTCGAAAGGCCTCATTCGTGCAGATTTCGATCCGCCCGCACTGGCCCGTGCCTATGAGCAAGGCGGTGCGATCTGCCTGTCTATTCTGACAGATGGGCCGTCCTTTCAGGGGGATGACAGCTATCTCACCGCCGCCCGCGCCGCCACAACCCTACCGGCGCTGCGCAAAGACTTCATGTATGACACCTATCAGGTCGCAGAAGCCCGCGCCTTGGGTGCCGATTGTATCTTGATTATCATGGCCTCCGTCTCGGACAGCCAAGCGGCAGAATTGGAAGCGGCCGCCACGGCCTGGGGCATGGATGCCTTGATTGAAGTGCATGACGCGGCTGAATTGGACCGCGGCCTTGCGCTCAAATCCTCCTTGATTGGCATCAACAACCGCAATCTCAACACCTTTGATGTTACTCTGGACACCACCCGCAGTCTCGCGCAGCGCGTGCCAGCGGACAAAACCATAGTTGCCGAAAGCGGGATTTACACAGCCGAAGATCTGGCCGATCTGGCCGGACATGGCGCCCGAACCTTCCTCATTGGCGAAAGCCTGATGCGTCAGAACGATGTGGCGCAGGCCACGCGAACTCTTTTGGCCAATCCGCGGATGCCAGATAGGATTTAAATGTCAAAACTGACCCATCTTGATGAGGCCGGACACGCCCATATGGTCGATGTCTCTGGAAAGTCCGATACAGATCGTATGGCCACAGCCACGGCCATCGTGCAGCTCACACAAGCGGCCATGGATGTCCTGCTGGAGGGAAATTTGAAAAAGGGCGATGCGCTGGCTGTCGCCCGCATAGCGGGGATTATGGCCGCAAAGAAAACCTCTGAGCTGATCCCCCTGTGCCATCCGTTGCCGATCACTAAGGTCACGGTCGATCTTGAGCCTGATCGGGCAACTCACCGGGTCCTGATCACCGCCACCGTGAAAACACGCGGGCAAACCGGAGTTGAGATGGAAGCCCTCACCGCCGCCAGCACAGCGGCCCTTACGGTCTATGACATGATGAAAGCCGTCGATAAAGGCATCACCATTGCGTCTATTCAGCTCGAAGAAAAGCAAGGCGGCAAGTCCGGCACCTGGCGGCGTTCGGCGCTATGATTTCGGTTAGAGAGGCGCTTGACCATATCTTGGCACTCAGCGACGCGCTGCCAAGCGAAGACATTGCCCTGCAATACGCACAGGGGCGGGTTTTGGCCCAAACCGTCACAGCCAACCGCGATCAACCGCCCTTCGCCGCCGCGGCCATGGATGGCTATGCAATCCGCGCCACCGATCTCGCAGCCGGCGCGCAAACATGGCAGGTGATTGGCGAATCTGCGGCCGGGCATCCTTTTTTAAGTCCCGTTGCCGCCGGCCAGGCCACGCGGATATTCACCGGCGCCCCCCTGCCCCAAGGCACTGACCATGTCCTTATTCAAGAGAATGTCTGCGCCAAAGATGGACAAATCACGCTGATTGACGGTCCAAATGATGCGGCCCATCGGCGCCCTGCTGGCAGTGATTTCACCAAAGGTCATCAGTTGCGCGCCCCGCGCCGCCTGTCTGCGCAAGACATCGCGCTTTTGGCCGCAATGAATGTCCCGCGCCCCAATGTGACCCGCAGGCCGAAGGTTGCCCTTATCGCCACAGGCGATGAATTGGTACAGCCCGGCGATGCCCCCCGCGACGATCAAATCATCGCGTCAAACAGCTATGGGCTCGCCGCTATGCTGCAAAAATCTGGCGCAGAGGCGCGAATATTGCCGATTGCCCGCGATCGGTTGGGCTCCTTGGCGGAGGTCTTTGCCCTGACCCGTGATGCTGATCTGGTCCTGACCATTGGTGGCGCCTCTGTGGGCGATTATGACTTGGTGGCGCAGGCCGCGGCCGAGTTCGGGCTGGAGCAATCTTTTTACAAAGTTGCAATGCGCCCAGGGAAACCATTGATGGCCGGGCGTATGGGCGGGCGGGCGATGATCGGACTTCCGGGCAACCCAGTGTCCGCCATGGTCTGCGGCGAGATTTTCGTGGTGCCCTTGATCGAAAAGATGCTCGGTCTGCCGGCCGGTCCGCGCGCGCAGCAAACCGCGCCACTGGCCCATGATCTTCCCGCCAATGGCGCCCGAGAACACTATATGCGCGCCACTTTGATAGATGGCGCTCTGCATGTGGCCACACGGCAAGACAGCTCTTTGCTGAGCATCTTGAGCGGCGCAAATGCGCTCGCGATTGCTCCAATCCAGGCCCCCGCCATGCCCAAAGGCAGCGAGATGCGTTATATTCCTTTGTAAGTCATGCAAAACAGCTTGACACAAAAGGGGAACGAGAGTAGAACATTACCCAAACACGGCGAATTGACTCAACCTTGGGAGATGATGTCATGCTAACCAAAAAGCAATTGCAACTGCTTGAGTTTATCCACGCGCGCACGCAGGTCGATGGCGTCTCCCCATCCTTTGACGAAATGAAAGAGGCGCTCGATCTCAAATCAAAATCCGGTATCCACCGCTTGATTACGGCCCTCGAGGAACGCGGATTCATTCGCCGCCTGGCGCATCGGGCGCGGGCCATTGAAATTCTGCGGATGCCCGAACAGATGCAACCCGCGACACGCGGGTTTGCACCGCGGCTGATTGCTGGGGATCGTCCTGACCGGCCACGTGATGCCATTGATCTGGATTCGGCAGACGTGAGATCATTGCCGATGATGGGTCGCATCGCAGCTGGCGTGCCTATTTCTGCAATTCAAGACTACGCGCGTGATGTGGCTGTGCCGGGCGACATGATCTCAAACGCCGGTCAGCATTACGCGCTGGAGGTGAAGGGCGACTCGATGATCGAGGTCGGAATCAATGACGGTGACGTGGTGGTGATCCGAGAAACCAGCACAGCCCAGAATGGCGATATCGTCGTCGCCTTGGTCGAAGATCACGAGGCCACTTTGAAACGGTTCCGCCGCAATGGCAGCGCCATCGCGCTTGAAGCGGCCAATCCTGCCTATGAAACCCGCGTATTCCGCGACGATCAAGTCAAAGTACAGGGCAAATTGGTGGGCCTGATCCGCACCTATTAACGCGCATTAAGGCCTGCTGGATCGGGGCCTTTTGCATCCCGCAACTCTGCGCTGTTCCAAAGCCTGTGTCCGATAGCCTGTCTGACCGTGATCCATTGCAGCCTGCCGGAGCTATCGAACCGTCCTGCCACGCCCCCCGCAGTTGCCAGCGCCTCCAAATCAAAACCATCGCAGGCCGGCTCAGACCGCCAATCTTGCACAACCACCAACGCGGCTTGACAGGGGCGCATCGGGTGAGACCCTTTGTCCACAATCTCGAGCCAAGATGGCATAGCCCCATAGGCAGATTTTGAGAGATGGGGTTCCCGTAATTCTCAAGCCAGCTGCGCGCCACAAAGCCTGAACCTTTTGCGACATTCAGAACCCTTGTACCCTGCACCATCACACCAACCAAACGCCCATCACCGCTGATCAATACATCCGGGCGAGGAGACATAACCCAGCAAATCAAAGCGGCACAGGCGGGAATAACAGCAAGATATCGCAATTGACCCTGCCACAAAATTCCAAACAGCACAGATGCCGCCAATAGACCCAATACCTTTGGCGGTGGTGCTTTGATATGGCTGACCGAATGGGGAAAATCTGCAACATGGCTCGCAACATCCAAAATTGCTCCTAGCCCCAAGGTCATGCCCCAAAACCCCAACGCCTCTCCCTCAAAGGGGGCCAGCGCGGCGGCCAAAATCGCACTGGGCATGACCACAAACCCCATAATCGGAACCGCGACAACATTTGCCAAGACCCCGTAATGCGGCAGTATGTTGAAATGTGCCGCTGCAATCGGGGCAGTGGCAAGGCCAGCCACCACTGCCGAGACCACAGATCCCATCAAATACCGCGTGCCCCACGGCCAGCGCGCCGCCCATGTCCATTGGCTCATCGCGTTAAACACAATGATCAAAAGGCCAGTGGCTGCAAATGACATTTGAAAGCCCGGACCCAGCAGGGCCTCCGGCCGGAGCAGCAAAACCGAAATTGCCGCAATCGCCAGCGCGTGCAAGGTGATCGCACGCCGCTCGAGCAGCACAGCGGCGAAGATGGTAAAGGCCATAATATACGCCCGCTCGGTCGCAACACTGGCACCGGAGAGCATCAGATACCCCGCCCCAACCCCTATGCTCATCATCGCGGCTATTTTCTTGATCGGCCAGTTTAAAATAAGATAGGGCAGACAGGACAAAAGGGCCCGCGTTAAAAAGAACACCAGACTGGTGAGCAGGCCCATATGCAGGCCAGAAATCGCCAAAAGATGCGAAAGATTGGCCGCGCGCAAGCTTTGCTGCACCTCTCGATCAAGATACATTCGGTCACCAACCGTGATGGCCATCGCCACCCCTGCGGTGCGGGCTGGCATATGCGCCGCCATATGCGCGCCGATCTTCTGACGCCATTTTTGAACGATGAGCCCGCCCTGATCGGCCGGTGCCGCGCGCCAGATCATCACGGGGCTGCGCGTGTATCCCACCGCACCCAATTGCGCAAACCAAGCCTGTCGTTGAAAATCATAGCCATAGGGTTCAGCCGGACCGGGCGGCGGTGACAAATGCGCTGCGAGCAAGACGATGTCGCCGATCTGTGGCATATACTCTTGTGCCCTCCCATGCAGCGCCACGCGCAAACGGTTTGGCGTGGCGTGCTGTGGCAATGAGCCCAACACCAAGTGATCCAAAGTTAGGCGCGGCTTTTCAGACAGGCTGCGATCAATGCCGACAACCCGCCCCTGCACCGCACCATAAAACCGCTCTGACAGAACAGGGCCAGAGACCGCATGGGCCCGATGTTGACTCCAGGCAAACCCACCCGCCAGAGCAGCGATCACGATTAGCAACCGCGCTATTCCAGTGCGAAATCGGATCGCAAGCCCCACACATAGGCCCGCAGAGAGGCTGGCGGCTAGGAAGACCAATGGTCCTGGCTCGCGCGGCACTCCAAAATAGGCCGCAATTCCCAAGCCAAAACCAAGAGCGGTCCAATGCATCAGGTTTTGCGCCTGCGCCTGCAGCGCAGACTCCACCGCTGCCCAAATCCAAGACCAATGCTGCACTTGTCCTCTCTATGGATGCGCCTTAGGTACAGTCTGCGCCCTTTTCCTTTGCGAAAGATGAACATCATGTCTGACACCCCCGTAGTCACCCGTTTTGCCCCCTCCCCGACCGGAACATTGCATATTGGCTCGGCGCGCACGGCGCTGTTTAACTGGCTCTTCGCTCGGCGCCACGGCGGGCAATTTTTGCTGCGGGTGGAAGATACAGATAAGGAGCGCTCAACCGAGGCCTCAACCCAGGCCATCTACCGGGGTTTGGCTTGGCTTGGCTTGAACTTTGATGGCACGCCGGTCAGTCAAGCGGCCAATGCGGCGCGTCACGCGGATGTGGCCGCGCAAATGCTGGCAGCGGGCCACGCCTATAAGTGCTTTGCCACGCAAGAGGAAATCGCCGCCTTTCGAGAGGCGGCGCAAGCGGAGAAACGCTCGACACTGTTTCGCTCCCCCTGGCGTGATGCCGAAGAGGGGGATCACCCTGACGCGCCCTATGTGGTGCGGCTCAAAGCCCCGCGCGAGGGGCAAACGCTCATCAAGGATCAGGTGCAAGGGGATGTTGTCATCCGCAATGATCAGCTTGATGACATGGTTCTGCTCCGATCAGATGGCAGCCCCGTTTATATGCTCGCTGTTGTGGTCGATGACCATGATATGGGCGTCACCCATGTTATTCGCGGCGACGATCACCTCAACAATGCGGCGCGGCAAATTCAGATTTACCTGGCCATGGGCTGGGATCTGCCAACCTATGCGCATATCCCGCTCATTCATGGGCCGGACGGCAAGAAAATGTCCAAGCGCCACGGCGCGACAGGGGTTGAGGAGTATCAAGCGCTTGGCTACTCGGCCGCCGGAATGCGCAATTATCTGGCGCGTTTAGGCTGGAGCCATGGGGATGACGAGTTCTTCACCGATGCCCAAGCGCAATCCTGGTTTGACCTTGAGCACATTGGCAAATCACCCGCGCGGTTTGACTTCAAAAAATTGGCCAATATTTCCGGCCAACACATCGCGCAGACCGATGATGCTGCATTGCTGCATGAACTGGAGGAATATCTGGCGGCAACCCAGGCTGACCCTTTGAGTGATGCACAAAAATCTCTCTTCCTGTCCGGCGCTTATTGCGTCAAGGAACGCGCGAAAACCATGCTGGAAATTATTGATAAATCATCATTTATACTTCAGTCTCGCCCTTTGAATCTGGAAGAGAAAGCGCTCCAAGCGCTTGATTCAGTATCCATTAGTATACTGAATGAATTGACGCCGCAGTTGCAAAATGCTATCTGGACGCGAGAAGAACTGGAAGGTATGGTTGAACGCCTTGCACTGTCCCATGAGACAAAAATGGGCAAGTTGGCAGCCCCACTAAGGGCCGCACTTTCAGGACGCGTTACCTCGCCGAGTGTATTTGACATGATGTTAGTGTTGGGCCGGGATGAAACCATTGCACGGCTAAACGATATAAGTTGAGCAGGCCCTTTGAGACCATGCTGAACTGGGAAGATGAGAATAATATGACCGATGACGTACAAAACATTGCCAAACTGACCCTGAACGGGACCACCTATGACCTTCCAGTGATGTCGCCGACAGCCGGACCGGATGTGGTAGATATTCGAAAGCTTTATGCACAGGCCAATGTCTTTACCTATGACCCGGGCTTCACCTCAACCGCCGCCTGCGATTCGACTATCACCTTCATTGATGGAGAGGCCGGTGTATTGCTGCATCGAGGCTATCCCATTGATCAGCTGGCCTCGCAAAGCCACTATTTGGAAGTGTGCTTTTTGTTGCTCAACGGTCACTTGCCAAATGCAACTGAGCTCGAAGAGTTTGAAAGCCTGGTGACAAATCACACCATGCTGCACGAACAGATGGTCAATTTCTTCCGCGGCTTCCGCCGTGATGCCCATCCGATGGCCATTATGACCGGTGTTGTTGGAGCCATGTCGGCATTCTATCACGATTCAACCGATATTACCGACCAGCACCAGCGCGAGGTCGCGTCCATTCGTTTGATCGCGAAAATGCCAACAATTGCAGCCATGGCCTATAAATACACGGTTGGACAGCCCTTTGTTTATCCACGCAATGATGTGGATTATGCCTCAAACTTCCTGCGCATGTGCTTTGCGGTGCCTGCCGAAGACTATGAGGTGAACCCTATCTTGTCCCGCGCGATGGACCGGATATTCACCCTACATGCAGATCATGAGCAAAATGCCTCGACCTCTACGGTTCGTCTGGCGTCCTCCTCTGGGGCCAATCCATTTGCCTGCATTGCAGCTGGAATTGCCTGTCTTTGGGGTCCGGCACATGGCGGCGCAAACCAAGCTTGCCTGGAAATGCTCAATGAAATCGGCACGGTCGACCGCATTCCCGAATTTATCGCCCGCGCCAAAGACAAAGAAGATCCCTTCCGTCTGATGGGCTTTGGGCACCGGGTTTACAAAAACATCGATCCGCGCGCGACGGTTCTTAAAGAATCGGCAGATGAAGTTCTGGAGCTTTTGGGCGTTGAGAATAACCCCATCTTGCAAGTGGCCAAAGAGTTGGAAAAAGCTGCCCTGGCCGATCCATATTTTGCCGAGAAGAAACTCTTCCCAAATGTTGATTTCTACTCGGGTATTATCTTGGAGGCCATGGGCTTTCCAACTTCGATGTTCACACCGATCTTCGCCCTGTCTCGGACGGTCGGTTGGATTTCACAATGGAAAGAGATGATCTCAGATCCAACCATGAAGATTGGCCGCCCCCGCCAGCTGTATTGCGGCGAGACCACGCGGGACTATGTGGATATCGAGAAACGCTAGAGCAAAGTTTCTTCCCCCGATTCCTGCAATGCGCTGCTCTTGCGCCCGGGAATAGGGGATTTAATCAAAGGCTCCGGTATCTAGGAGCATCCTTTCACTCGAGCCACGTCACCGACCTTCAAACTTGGCAGTGCGCTTGTCCAGAAAGGCTGTCACCCCCTCTTTGAAATCACGGGTGCGGCCACAGGCGCCTTGCAAGCGCGCTTCCAGCTCAAGCTGGTCTTCTTCGGAATTGGAAAGACTCTGGCGAATGGCCGTTTTCACATGGCCGTATGTTTCTGTCGGACCCGAGGCCAAATGCGCGGCTCGGGCCTGCCATTGGGTCTCAAATTTCTCATCAGCGACGCTCTCCCAGATCATGCCCATCTCACTGGCCTGCCGCGCATAAATTTTATCAGCAAAAAGCGCCGCACCCATGGCCTTAGCCAGACCCATTTGCCGCGGCAAAAGATAGGTCCCGCCCGCGTCGGGTATAAGACCAATACGGGTGAAGGCCTGCACAAAATAAGCAGATTCAGCTGCAATCACCACGTCCGCTGCAAGCGCCAAATTCGCTCCCGCTCCCGCAGCCGGACCATTGACGGCAGAAATAGTCGGAACCGGGCATTCCGTAATGGCTTTGAGCATCGGCACATATTCATCTTTCAACGTGCGCTCGAGATCGATATCCGCAAAATTTCCCTCCGCGCCCAAATCCTGCCCCGAACAAAACGCCCGGCCTGAGCCGGTTAGCACCACCACCCGCGCCGCCTGACCGGCCTGGCCCACAGCATCCGTGATTTCAGCGCGCATCTGCGAATTGAGCGCATTCATCACCTTGGGGCGATTAAGCGTAATCACGGCAACATTGTGGTCTACAGCGTAGGTGAGTGTCTCATAAATCATAATAAAATCCTGTGCTTGCGGCGTTCCGCGCCCTGTCCCACTCAAGATGAGAGGAGCTTTTCAAGTTCTCTTTCTTCGTCTTCGGTCAACTGGTCTATGGAGTCTTTGCGTTTGCTGCGCCGCTGCACGGCAATCAGCCCCGCAAGTGAGACCAAAAACAACGCCGGCCCCGCCAACCACAGCACCAAATTTATACCCAATCCATTGGGCCGTAGCAAAACATATTCCCCATATCGTGCAACAACATAATCCATGACCTCTGTGTCGCTGTCACCTTCGAGCAGGCGGTCTCGAACCAATAACCTGAGGTCTCGGGCAATACCGGCGTTAGATTCATCGATGCTCTCATTGCGGCATTGCAAACAGCGCAGCCCTTGAGAAATCAGCCGAGCTCGATTTTCCAAAACCGGATCAGATAGAACTTCATCGGGCTCCACGGCCGAGGCGATTCCAGCCCAGAGAAGAAGGGATAGTAGGACAAAAACCTGCCTCATTGTGCCGCCTCCGGGCCCGGTTCACGCGCAGCGCCGGGCGCCATCCGGTAACGCCGATCAAATAGGCTCAGAAAGCCCCCCAAAGCCATAATGATCGCCCCGCTCCAGATCCAATTGGCTAAGGGTTTGATGAAACTCCGCACCGCATAGCCGCCCTCAGGTTGCGCATCCCCCACAACCACATAAATATCCCGCCACAGCCCGCTATCAATGCCCGCTTCCGTCGTTGGCATCTCTGCCACTGGATAATAGCGCCGCTCCGGATGCAGCATTGCGATCGGCTGGCCTTGCCGCGACAAGGCCACATCCGCCATTGTGGTGAGGTAATTCGGTCCCCGTCGATCCTCTACGGCCTCCAAGGTGATGGTAAAGCCCGCAACCTCAGCAGATTGGCCAATTTCAAGAACGCGAATGTCTTCCACTTGCCATGCGGTGATACCAGCCACGCCAAAGATGGTGATGCCAAGCCCGGCATGGGCAATTGCCTTGCCCCAATCGGCCAAAGGCAGCCGCAGCAACCGGCGCATTTTCCCCGCGCCACGTCCGCAGCGTTGATAAAGCTCAATCACCACGCCCATGACCAGCCAAACACCGAGGCCAAGCCCAACCGGACCAATCAAAGAGCGCCCCGTTTGCATGGCCCAAGCCAGTCCAACACAGGCCAAACACACCAGCGCCACAGGCCAAAGCCGGGTGATATGCGCCCTCCGCGCGCGCTTCCATGGCAGGGTCGAGCCGATCGGCAATATCACCGCCAAAGCCACCATAAAGGGGGTAAAGGCGAGATCAAAAAATGGCGGGCCAACCGAGAGTTTACGATCCATCAATAATTCGGCCACCAAAGGCCAGACCGTGCCAACAAAAACCACAAAGCAGCTTATGGCCAGCAGCAAGTTATTGGCAATCAAAGCGCTTTCACGGCTGACGGGCGCAAAGACCCCCTTGCTGTCCATAGCTTTGGCACGCAGGGCAAAGAGCAATAATGCGCCACCGAAAAACACGGCCAAAATCATCAAGATGAACACACCGCGCTCAGGATCGTTGGCAAAGGCATGTACGGAGGTCAGAACGCCCGAGCGTACGATGAAGGTGCCGATCAGTGAAAAACCAAAGGCCAAGATTGCCAATAAGATCGTCCATGCTTTCAGCGCGTCGCGTTTCTCAACCACAATGGCCGAATGAAGCAAGGCTGCTGAAATCAACCACGGCATGAAACTTGCGTTTTCGACAGGATCCCAAAACCAGAACCCGCCCCAACCAAGCTCATAATAGGCCCACCAGCTGCCCAGGCCGATTCCGATTGTCAGAAAAATCCAAGCCGCCAAAGTCCAAGGCCGCACCCAGCGCCCCCAAGCCGAATCCACTTTGCCTTCCAGCAAGGCGGCGATGGCAAAAGAGAAGGTGATCGATAGGCCGACATAGCCAAGATACAAAAACGGCGGGTGAAAGGCCAAGCCGGGGTCTTGCAGCAAGGGATTGAGCCCCTGCCCATTAAAGGGCGGAAATGCCACGCGTGTGAAGGGATTGGATGTTAGCAAAACAAAGGCCAGAAAGGCCGTGGTAATGGCGCTTTGCACCCCCAAAACCCGCGCCAAAAGGCTTTGCGGCAGTCGCCGACCGAACAGGGCGGCGCAGGCGGCGAAAAAGGTTAGGATCAAAACCCAAAGCAGCAATGAGCCTTCATGATTGCCCCAAACCCCAGCGATTTTATAGATCATCGGCTTGAGTGTATGGGAGTTGAGCACCACCAAACGCAAAGAGAAATCCGATGTCACAAAGGCGAGCGTGAGCACTCCAAAGGCAAAAGCGACCAGTAAAAATTGCAATAGGGCGAAAACGGACGCCAGCTGCATCCAGCTGCTGCGGCGCAATGTGGCCCCCAGAAGCGGAATGATTGTCCCAAGCACCGCAAAACCAAGCGCGATGTTCAGACTAAAATGAGCGAGTTCATTAAGCATAGGTTTGGTATAATGGCTCAAACGCGCTTGGCAAGAAACTCCGCTCCGATTTGCCGGTGCAAATGGTCACAACCCCAGGCGCCAAGCGCCCACAGCCGGCTTTGGATCAGGAGCCTTCCGCGCCTTGGTAGACGCCTTGCTCTTTGAGCGCGTCGATCACTTCTTTGGGCATATAGGTTTCATCGTGTTTGGCCAAAATTTCAGTGGCTTCAAATAGCCCATCTGAAAAACGCCCCGTCGCGATGGTGCCCTGCCCCTCCTCAAAGAGATCAGGCGGCAGGTCGGTGCCGACATATTTCACCGCCACAGTATTGGCGCCATCAGTGATGTCGAAATAAAAATGCACGCCCTCACCTTGGCGAATGCTGCCTTGCGCGACCAAACCGCCCAGACGGAACACTTCCCCAGGCGCTGGGGCGGTCTCGACCACCTGTGTCGGAGAGCGAAAAAGGTTGATCCCATCACGCAGGGCAAATCCGATCAAACCGGTCGCGCCAATCAAACAGACCAGCGCCAATACAATCACCTGAATGCGGCGTTGTTTTTTGAGCCCGCGCATTATGGAAACACCGGTGGCATCATCAGGGCCGTTGTCTCGTCACAGCCAAGCATGAGATTGGCATTCTGCACCGCTTGCCCAGAGGAGCCTTTTGTTAAATTGTCCAAGGCTGCCAAGACGATCACCCGGCCAGGGATCCGATCCTCAACGACGCCAATATGGCAAAAGTTAGATCCCCGGATATGGCGCGTGCTGGGATGGGTGCCCATCGGCAGTAGCTGCACAAAAGGCTCGCCTGCATAGACCACCTCCAGGGCGTTATAGATCGCATCCGCTGCGCCTTGGACATAGACTGTCGCCAAAATACCCCGGTTGGCTGGCATCAAATGCGGAGTGAATTGGACCGTCACCGGCCGGCCGGCCAATGCGGAAAATTCCTGATCAAACTCTGCCAGATGCCGATGCTGCCCCCCCACCGCATAGGCATGAAACCCTTCGGAAAGCTCCGCATGCAGCAGATTTTCCTTGGCCGAGCGCCCGGCGCCCGACACCCCCGTTTTCAAGTCGATAATAATCTGATCGAGATCAATCACACCGGCAGAGATCAATGGGCGCAATGCAAACTGCCCCGTTGCGGCATTACATCCCGTACCCGCCACCAAGCGCGCTTTAGAGATTTCGGCACGATAAAATTCTGTGAGCCCGTAAACCGCGCTCTTTTGCAAATCAGGCGCATCATGGGGCTTGCCATACCATTTGCTGTAAACTTCGGGATCATTGATGCGAAAATCAGCCGAAAGATCCACGACTTTTACATGATCAGGCAGTTTACGGATCACAGCCTGTGACGTGGCATGCGGAAGAGCACAAAACACCAAATCCGCATCCGCCAAGTCAATATCATCGATTTTTTTCAGGACCGGCAAAGACAAATGCGACAAATGTGGAAAAACGTCCCGCATCTCAAGCCCGGCCTTCCGGTCCGCCGAGAGCGCCACAATCTCCATCTGCGGATGCAATGCAATCAATCGCACAAGCTCCGCACCGGTATAACCGCTCGCGCCAAGAATGATAATCCGATGTGCCATTGCAAAATCCTCTGTTCCCCATCGGATATGGAACGAATACGGGCGTTTTTCAAGCCACCTTTGCGCCGCACCTAGGCCGCTTCAAACTGCATCGGGCGTTTGAGAAACTGTGTGGCGCGTTGGGACACTTTAACCGGGTCCCCAGTTGTCAAAAATTTGCGGTCGGTTGCGGCGCCCAATTTATCTGGATGGCGCTGCAAATAATCTTCTAGGCTTTGCGCCACCAAATCCGCCTGTGAGAAAATCTTAACCTCAGGCCCAAGCGCTTTTTGAAACGCATCATGCATCAATGGGTAATGGGTGCATCCTAAAATAGCCGCTTGCGGGTGCGGCATTTTTCGGTGCAGCGCGTCCACATGGCTTTGCACCAAAGCCTCTGCCAGAATGAAATCCCCATCTTCAATTGCATCCACCACACCGCCACAGGCCTGTGCTTCCACGTCAACACCTATGGCGCGAAAGGCCAGTTCGCGCTGAAAGGCGCGGCTCGACACAGTGGCCGGCGTGGCAAAAAGCGCCACATGCTCCACGGCCACCTGGCGGGGCGGAGAATTGTCCCCCCATTGCCGCTCGGTCAGTGCTTCAATCATCGGCACGAAGACACCCAGAACCCGTTTATCCTCCGTCAACCAATGCTCCTGCATCCGGCGCAATGCAGCGGCCGAGGCCGTGTTGCACGCCAAAATCACCAAATCACATCCCTGATCAAAGAGAATTTGCACCGATTGGGTCGTGCAGCGGTAAATATCATCCACATCGCGCACCCCATAGGGCGCGTGCTTATGATCGCCAAGATAGACTGTATCCAAATCAGGCATCTGTTTGCGGATCGCGTCATAAACCGTCAACCCACCCAGACCGCTGTCAAAAATTCCGATTGCCATGCTTAAATTCCCGTGTCTCACACACTGCCCTGCCCCGATCATAGCTGAGGGCATCTGCCTTGACCATTCCTGTGCCGAAAAACGCAAGCTTAGGCGGCGGAGCGCTCAGTGTCAGGGCTCGATGTCAGCTGAGCCAGCAATTCCGCCCGACGCTTCTGCATGGCCTGCGCATTGGCCAGTTTGACCGGACCAAAGCCGCGGATATTGAGCGGCAAACTCAAAAGCTCGCGCCACATTTCGAGCCGCGCCGGTTCATACTCTCGCAGCATCCGCGCAACCAAGCTCTCAAAATCCTTAATCAATTGCCGCTCCATGCGCCGCTCTGCGCTATAGCCAAAAGGATCTAACGGGGTTTCGCGCAAAAATCTAAGACGCGCCAAACCTTGACTTACAAAGTCAAACCAAGCACCGAAGCTGCGCTTTTGTGGCCGACCATCCGGGCCTTTTTTCGCCAAAAGCGGTGGCGCCAGATGATATGAAATTTCATAATCGCCCTCAAACCGCTCTGCAACCTGTGTCTTGGTCGCCTGAAGCAGGCGCGCAACTTCATATTCATCCTTGTAGCACAGAAGCTTGTGATAGGACTGCAGGGCTGTCTCGCGTAGGTCTGGCTCCATCCCCTGAAGTTTGCTTCGCATGGCCTCATAGCGCGCCAAGCGACCTGAACCATAAGCGCGCAATCCCGCGACACGGGCCGCTTCGGGATCCTGAGCCGGGGCTTCTATGCGCTCAAATTTGCTGTCCAAATCCGCATCGACCATGGCCCAACGTCCCAGAGCAAAGGCCTGCTGATTCTGCGTCACTTTCGCCCCATTCAGCGCAATGGCCTCAAGCAAGGCCTCTTGGGTGAGTGGCAGCAATCCTTGCTGATAGGCGGCGCCAAGCAAGATCATATTGGCATAGACCGTGTCTCCCAAAGCCGTTTCAGCCAAGCGGGTTGCATTGAGCAGCCGCGCGCGCTCCTGCAACCTTGCGGTAAGTGCCAGATGCAAATCAGCGCCCGGAATTGCGAAAGCGGTGTCGCGGGTGAATTCCCCTGTTATGATTTCGTGACGATTGACCACAGCGCCGCCTGTGGGCGCCATGAGACCCAAAGTGCTGCCCTGGGCCGAGACCACAAGGTCACCGCCAATCAGCGCATCGCATTCGCCCAAAGCCACACGAATGGCGGAAATATCTTCCGGCGTCTCACCGATGCGGCAATGAATATGCACCGCGCCGCCCTTTTGGGCCAGACCGGCCATTTCCATCACCCCTGCAGCCTTGCCATCTAAATGCGCCGCCATGGCCAGAAGCGCCCCAATGGTCACCACCCCGGTTCCCCCCACGCCGGTGACCACAACGTTATGTGTTCCTTGCAGCGTGCAGGGCGGCGGGGCGGGCAACTCCGGAATGGACAGCTCCTGCGCTGCCGGACGCCGCAGCTGCCCGCCGCGCACAGTGGCAAAAGAGGGGCAAAACCCGTTTACGCAGCTGAAATCTTTATTGCAGCTGGACTGATCGATTTGCCTTTTGCGCCCCAAAGGCGTCTCGAGCGGCAGCAAAGAGACGCAGTTGGATTGCACCCCGCAATCGCCGCAGCCTTCGCAGACATCTGGATTGATAAATAGGCGCTGATCTGGATCGGGGAAGGCCCCTCGTTTACGGCGGCGGCGCTTTTCCGCCGCGCAGGTCTGCACATAGACAATGACCGAAACGCCCGGCAATTGCCGAAATGCCTCTTGCACCGTATTGAGCTGGGCGCGCGGGTGCATCTGAGTGCCAGCCGGAAAATCAGCCGCAGAGATGTCTTCCTTTTCATCATAAACCACGGCAAGATGTTTCACCCCGATCCCGCGCATCTCTTGCACGATCCGCGCAGCATCCAGCCCCCCATCATTGTTTTGCCCGCCTGTCATCGCCACGGCATCATTAAACAAAATTTTATAGGTCATGGTCGTGCCAGCGGCGAGCGCCGCACGAATGGCTTGGATGCCAGAGTGATTATAGGTGCCATCGCCTATGTTTTGGAACACATGCGCGCGGGTGGAAAACAACGACTCGCCAATCCAATTGGCCCCCTCACCACCCATTTGCGTGAACCCCAAGGTCTCCCGATCCATCCATTGCACCATGTAATGACAGCCAATGCCAGAATAGGCGCGGCTGCCCTCGGGAATTTTCGTGGAGCTGCTGTGGGGGCACCCAGAGCAGAAATACGGCACGCGGCTGGCCAATGTGGGCGCGTTGTTTGCGGTTTGCGCCGCATCAATCCTCTCCAACGCGCCTGTAAGCCGCGCCGATCCGCAGCCCTCAGCCATCAAAATTTGAACGAGTTTTTGCGCAATCACCATTGGATCGAGCGCATAGCTATCGGCAAAGAGCAATGCGCCTTGGGCATCTTTGGACCCAAAAACCCGCCAGCTGCCTTTTTGATTGAAAAGAGCTTCTTTGATTTGTCCCTCAATCAGTTTGCGTTTTTCTTCGACAACAACGATGCAGTCCAAACCTTCCGCCCATTCGGCAAAAGACTGCATATCAAGTGGCCACGTCATGGCGACTTTGTAGGTTGTCACCCCATGGCGCACCGCCGCCTCCTGATCCATGCCGAGCACCTGCATGGCATGGGCCAAATCCAGCCAATTTTTGCCCGCCGCGACAAAGCCAATTTTTGCGCCAGCCTGGCCCAAAACGCGCTTATCCATCCGATTGGCGCGTGCAAAGGCCTGCACGGCTCTGCGCTTGTGATCAATGACCCGCGCCTCTTGGGCCTGCGGCGTGTCGATGAGGCGGATATTCAAGCCCCCTTCGGGCATGTCGAACTCTGGGGTGACAAATTCCAACCGCAGAGGATCGCCGTTCACCACAGAGGTCACTTCTATCGTGTCTTTGATGCATTTCAGCCCGGCCCAAACCCCAGCAAAGCGCGACAGGGCAAAGCCGAAGAGCCCGTAATCCATCACCTCTTGGACGCCGGCAGGAGACAGCACCGGCATGAAGCTGTCGATCATCGTCCATTCCGATTGGTGCAATGTGGTCGAGCTCTCACCGGTGTGATCATCCCCAAGCGCCGCCACAACACCGCCCAGGCGCGAGGTGCCGGCCATATTCGCATGACGAAAGACATCGCCGGAGCGATCCACGCCCGGCCCTTTGCCATACCAAAGCCCAAACACGCCCTCAAATTTTCCCTCACCGCGCAGCTCGGCCTGCTGGCTGCCCCAAAGCGCCGTTGCGGCCAAATCCTCATTCAGCCCTTCTTGAAACCGCACCTGCGCATTTTCAAGCTCTGCCGCCGCGCGGGTCATCTGAAAATCCACCGCGCCCAGTGGAGATCCGCGATAGCCCGTGACATAGCCAGCTGTCCTATGGCCCGCCGCTCGGTCGCGCGCCGATTGCATCAACATCATCCGCACTAAGGCCTGCGTGCCGTTTAACAAAACCTGTTTTTTCGACAAATCATATCTATCAGCGAGTGAAACATCTTGCTGCATGGTCTGCGGCCTCCCGGTATGCACGAATAATTGTTAGGTCAAAAACTATGACCTAACAATGAAAAACTCCGTGACCCAGTCTCAAGTTGCGTGTTATGAGTCTCAGGAACGGACAATGAGGTAAGCCGGTGGACTGGGATAAATTACGAATCTTCCATGCGGTTGCCGATGCCGGGTCACTGACCCATGCGGGGGAGGTACTGCATCTGTCGCAATCGGCCGTCTCGCGGCAGGTCCGCGCATTGGAAGACTCCCTTGACGCGACATTGTTTCATAGACACGCGCGTGGGTTGATACTCACGGAGCAAGGCGAGCTGTTATTTGAAGCCACCCGCGCAATGACCAAACGCCTTGATGCCGCGTCAGCACGCATTCGAGACAGTGAAGATGAAGTCTTCGGTGAGCTGCGCGTTACCACAACCACCGGTTTTGGCACGCTCTGGCTGGCGCCCCGCTTGCCACAGCTTTATGAAAAATACCCCGACTTGAATGTAGAGCTGATGCTTGAGGAGCGGGTCTTGGATCTGCCGATGCGTGAGGCCGATGTTGCCATCCGCATGAAAGAGCCGAGCCAAGCAGATTTGATTCGAAAGCGCCTTATGACCGTCGAAATGCGCCTCTATGCCAGCGCAGACTATCTGAAATCCCGCGGCACGCCGCAAACTTTAGAAGATATCGCAAATCATCGTTTGATTTGCCAAAATCCCAACGCACCTCAAGTGGCCGTCAGTGCAGCCTTGGTGCAAAATCTGATGGGATATAGTCCAAAATCCACTTTGACCGTCAACAACTATTTCGGCGTGTTGCAAGGCGTCATCAACAACCTTGGGATCGGAATTTTACCCGATTACGTCACCCATGATTTTCCTGATCTCGTGCGTGTCCTGCCCGAGCTTGAGAACACGGAAGTCCCGGTGTTTCTTGCCTATCCAGAAGAGCTGCGCCACTCGCGCCGTATCGCGGCCTTTCGCGATTTTGTGCAAGATGAAATTATCGCCCGTCGTCGCGCAGAGCGAAGTCTTGAGGTCCAAAAGTAGCTATGCTCTGAGCGCATAGCGGCTTTGCACCCAGAGGGCTTGCAGGGATGCATCGGCGCTCCTAAATACGCCTCATGAGGCCGGCAGCCAGTGGTAGCCCCTCATAACCTCCCTGTTGGACTTACGCCGGGCCCTGTGCCCGGCATTTTTTTTGCCCGCGCGCCTATGCGGTTGAGCTTGATATTTGCCAATTCCACCAGTCTTTCGGGCAAATGCGGCATTTAATAGCTATTCCAACCTTCCCTCTGCCCGTTAACTTTCGTATCAGG
>OCVR010001229.1_pt1 | contig 20833 bp, 48 predicted proteins | sample 1539091 | NCBI WGS metagenome assembly OCVR01 (sample SAMEA3355530, study PRJEB22509) | marine metagenome | biome: marine; feature: coastal ocean; material: water | place: USA | collected 2010-08-07 | depth 16 m | reverse complement strand
AACTTCATCACGTTCATCTTTCATGCCAGAATAGTCTTTGTCATAGTTTTGGAATTCATCGTATGAAAGATAAATGTCTGTGTCTGGATCGTAGTACTTGCCTTCTTTCGGATCGTAATAAACTACTTTGCCGCTTAGTGTAGTGAATGGACCTTCAAGTCCACTACGTGCTACATACTTAGGATCCATTGGAGGCATAACTTTGTAACCTTCATTAATTTCTTGTCCATCCATATGGTCTGCAACCGCTTGAAGATAATCTTCTGCCATTGTAAGTTTAGAAGCTACCCAACCTTCAAGACCCTCTTCTTCTGATTTGTCTTGTAATTGCTTTGCAATACGTGTTGAACTTTTTACTGCACTTAGTAGTTGTGACCTAGCCATTGATACTTCATGGTCTGTGTGCGCCATATCTTCTGTATCATTTTCTACTATCGTTGATGCACTTTCAATTAGTGCTTTCCATTTTCTGATGTCTGACATTTTTATAAATTCCTTGAAATTAACTATTGACTTATATCTATTTATCATTTATAATAGAGTCATATATGATAATGGAGATCCTCATGACCCACGAATTCGATTTTAATTTTGCAAATAGAGAACAATTCTATTCTATTGTGCGTCTTCTGAATAAAGAATGTGGCAAGGGAAACTGGACTATCAGAGGTAAAGTTCTTAAATCGTTGAAGCAGTTAGAAAAGTATACGATGTATCCAACAACACGACCAACTATAAAGAAAAGGGTTGTAGTCCCTGCCGAAATGATGTATGTTGAAGCTATGATTCGTTTTGTGTATACAGTAGAGGAAATATAATGACAATTAAACGTGTAGGGTTTGCGTGTAAGTTTATGCATAGTGATCAAACGCTAAAGCCTAAAGCATTAAAAGAAATTCAAGGTCCTCTTAACTATCGTGGTACTACTATCAAGTGGCTACGTGAGAATCAATCTGAAGCACAAGAACGTGTCTATGATATTGTTGAACATAATTTGAATGCTACTGAGCGTTTGGTGGATTATATTTCTTCTCTTCCTCTAGAGCAACGTATGCTTCGGATTGGTAGTGATATGCTTCCTGCATACACTCATGCAGACTATGGTCATTACACTAAGTCAAACTTTATCACTGACACTATCGCTACTAAGCTAAGTAACATCGGTGACAAAGCACGTGCTAATGGTGTTCGCTTGTCTATGCATCCTGGTCAATTCACAGTACTTGCGTCTGATCGTCCTGACGTAGTAGAAAATTCAATTGCGGAGTTCGAATATCATGCAGATATCATACGTTACATGGGGTATGGACGAGAGTTTCAAGACTTCAAATGCAATGTACACATCTCCGGTGCGCAAGGTCCAGCCGGTATCAAAGCAATCCTTCCAAGATTGTCTACAGAAGCACGTAATACAATCACAATCGAAAACGAAGAAAACAAATGGGGTCTCAACGAAACGCTTGAACTTGCAGACGACCTCGCACTCGTACTTGACATACACCATCACTGGTGCCGTGAAGGTGAATACATACAGCCCACCGACGATAGATTTAAACGTGTAGTAGATAGTTGGCGTGGTGTTCGTCCAGCTATGCATTACAGCGTATCACGTGAGGACTATCTAGTAGATCATGATGCTAACGTTTTACCTAACATGAAGTCTTTGCTTGAGCAAGGATACAAGAAAGGTAAGCTACGAGCGCACAGTGATTACATGTGGAACAATGCAGTCAACGAATGGGCTGGTAGCTTCCGTGAACATGCTGATATCATGGTCGAGGCTAAAGCTAAGAACTTGGCAAGTATACCATTTGAGGAAGTGACACGATAAATGTTTACAATTGAAACAGAGTATGATTTAACTAAAGTCACAGTCATGGACCAATCTGGTCAAGTCGATGATTTTATTCTACGATTTGCAGAAGAAGGTATATATCTTAGTCAGTGGGACGAACATGAACGGCGAGATAAAACTATATACTTGACAAATAAAATGTTTAATGATATGATAATAGCATTCGATACTACAGATGGTACATTTATATCGTCATGAGCCTTATGCATTGTTGTAATAATTTAGATGTTACGTATAGTACATTTATTGTATCTGATAATGGTTTTGTATTTAATGTTAGAGTATGTTATTGTAAGAGTTGCGGAAGCAAGAAAGCAGTTGGATCTGGAGTGAGTGATGGAAGAAAACAAGCTAAATGAATTAATGTCGATCACCGCCGAAGAATGTGCTGAACTTACACAAGTATGTATGAAAGTTGTACGTTTTGGAATGAACAATGACTATAAGCCAAAACGACCGTGGTTGATCGAAGAAGCTGGCGATGTACTATGTATGCTAAAGTTCATGGTTGAAAATGAATTAGTAACATGGGAAGAACTAGAAGAACGTGCTGAATACAAAAGAAATAAACTAATAAAGTGGAGCAAACTTAATGCTTAAAGCAAAGAATGTAGATTATCGTGTAACACGAAGTGCAGAGGATGTTGACTTGCAAGATGATGATTTTGCATTTGTATTCAATGCAAACGGAGATATTCGTGCTATACATTTAAGTGTTGATCTAGCTGATACTGATCCACTTCCATATTCAATAGACAAGATGATACAGTTAGTTACTGATCTTCAACTAATTACAAAATTAGAACGGACGTATCACTAATGACATTTTCACCAGGAGTTTTGGTACCCATATCAGGTTCGCATAATCTATTACAGACAACTGGCAATCACGACCCATTGGCTCTTGTTTGTTATTGGACAAAGATTAATTTGGGAGAAACAATATACGGTACTGGTGACAACTGGAGTCCAGAAGTCTGGACTATGTGTAGATTTTTAGATAAAGCAACAGTGAATAGTCTTACTGAATATCAATCAGTATTAGAACAGTTTGAACTTGACTTCCCTCCTGATCTTAACATTGATATCTTTACTCCAGATGAAGAGAGTATTGAGGAAGCTAATACAATAAGAGAATACTATCATTTAAAAATGTCTAAACGTGCATTTATGAACGAGGCACCGTTATCATCTTTTTATCAACGACTGCTTGATTTTTTCGAATTGAAAGATGGTAAGATAGATTATTTAGATTTTGGTCTTGTAGCTAAATTACCAACATTGTATAAAGAAGACTTAGAGTATGATTGGTTAAAAGAAAATAGTAATCCAATAGGCGAAGGATTAAAAGATTACATACACTATCCAGAACTAGATACGTTCAGTAATTTGAAATTTGTAAAAAGAACTATATCAAGAAACAAATCCCACAAGCATTATTCATATTGGTTTTGGGATGACGATAAACATTTATATGCTATCAAAGTAGACCAACGTAATGTGCTACTTGGATTCATAAATCATGCAGTGAAAAATAGTGATATAACAATACATGGCACAGCACACATAGGAGTAATTCATCCTAACAGCGACTTTAGAGTGTATGTGATTGATAAGAATTTTGAATTGGAGTAGAAGTAAATGAAAGTTAAAATTGGCGAAACAGAAACCAGAAGGTATCAAATAATGAATATTCAACACTCACCAATGTTTGACACAGCAAGAGTAGAACAGTTGTACACAGAAAAAGACGGTGTAGAAGTAAAGTATGTGTGTACGACAGCAGTTCAGCAACACGCTGAATTTGCGGCTGATGTATTCTATCGTGCTACTCCGCATCCCGAGTTTGGCAATCGTTACTTTGCTCTATATCAGAATCATTGGGCAGATGGTGCAGCTATTATGATTACTAATGCTGACCAAATAGAAAATTTTGAGTTTGGTATGATTGAAGGTCCAGAGGGTTGGGAATATTCTCAGCACCGACACGACTATCGTTTAGTTGGTGATTGCGCTGTTGACGGAGGCCGATCATACTTTAAACGTGCAGGTGATTTGAGTGTGCCTGCTAAGTTTATGAAAATCGTTGATGGAAAATTTGTGGAGATGGCAGATGAAAGTTAAAATTGGTGATTATCCAAAGTATTATTACTGGTTAGATAGATTGTTTGGATGGAACCCCAAGCAAAAGATAAGTGTTCGTATTGATAAACATGATACGTGGAGTATGGATCATACACTTGCTCATATTATCTTGCCTATGCTAGTACAACTAAAAGGAAATAATCACGGCTTTCCTGCTAACTTAGAAGAACAGGAGTGGGATGACATCATGGATGAAATGATCTGGGCGTTTGAACAAAAGTGTCGTGATCACTGGGAAGATGATTATTACGGCGACTATGATGAAGATCAAAAGAATGGGCCGATGGTTGGTAGTTTTAAATGGATTGACCATGAAGGACTGAAAACACATCAAGAACGCATGAGTAATGGCTTTATGTTGTTTGGTAAATACTACGAAAATTTATGGGACTAGGAAATGACCGAAACAGAAACAATAACTAAAGAAAGTAATGCTAAAAAAGTAGCACAAGAGTATGCACAAGAACGCAAGCGGCTGAAAGCTGAACTTGCTGAATTGCAAACAGAGGTTGAGGATCTAACCCCTACCACACCAACGGGTACAATTGATTGGTATGTAAAATGGGCGAGTATGATTCTTGCAGTTAGTGGTGTATTTCTTATTAGTGCTGGTGATACTATTAATGGACAAGTTGCTTATATTATTAGCTCTATCGGTTGGGTTTATGTTGGTATGTCTTGGGGCGACAGAGCTATTATGATTGGGTCAAGCATCAGCGGTACCGCAGTGATGATGAACTTGGTGCAGTTGGTGCAGAGTTTATAGTATGAAATTTTTAGAAGCATTAGTGGAAATGGAAAGAAGAAGAAATGAAGAATTATAATCTGCCCGTGGCGTATAGTACTATTAGTTCCTACCAGCGTAAGCAAGTAAGAGAACAATATGTACGTGAACAAGACGGCAAGTGTTATTGGTGTATGGAAAACTTGACTGGTGAACCACGGGCAGATATAATCGCAAGAAAGATTAATTTGAAGTTGTTTCCGCCGAACTTCTTAAAGTACCCAGTTCATCTACAGCATAATCATGATACTGATATGACTGAAGGTGCAGTACATGCTAGATGCAATGCAGTAATGTGGCAGTACCACGGGCGATGATAAATCAAATTAACAAATTTTGGGGAATAAAAGATGAACATATTTTCGGTGATGAATTTACAGGGTATGAAGACCTTTATCCACAATTTGACACCTTTACTAAAGATGTGTACGATGCTAATCCTAGTGACACTATTGACAGGGTTTTTGAGTTATATCGTAATCGAAATCTTATTCCTATTACATACTACACAGAAGAGGGCCTTAGAGCCGCCTGTAGAGCCTTTCGTTCTAAGTCCGGTAACGGTGTGTCGGCTGGACGAATTGGACTCGGAAACAACGCAGGCCAAACAATCAATAGATTTATCTTTACCAATATGCAAACAGCAGAACCAAAAGGGCGTGGATCTAATTCGCTAAGAGATAGATTTAATCATGACACTAAACTTAAACGTGCTATTCGCATTTGTTTTGAATTTAGGGAAGGTAAACATCTTGTATACCCTACAGCTATGCGTAGAGCATTAGAACTAGTTACTGGTGAGAACGTAACAAACTTCAAAGCACAGAATGCAAAAGCTATTGTAGAATATCTATGTCCAGACATTTGGGGAAGAGTATATGATTACAGTTGTGGGTATGGTGGCAGACTTCTTGGTATCACAAGTAGTAACATGAACTACAACTACATTGGAACTGATCCTAATACAGAAACACACAAATATCTAAAATACTTAAACGAAATCATTGGAAGTAATGCAGAGATATATTGCGAAACGTCACAAGACTTTGAACCAGAAGATATCGATTGTGCATTCAGTTCACCGCCTTACTTCAACTTAGAAAAGTATTCAGATGAAGACACGCAATGTATGAATCAATTTGAAACATTAGATGATTGGTTTGAAGGGTATGTTGAACCAACCATGCTTAACATACACAAGGGATTACGTGATTGCGGAGTATTCGCAACAAACATAGCTGACTATAAAGCAACAGGTGGCGAGTATAAAGTTGTTGATAGATGGATTGAAACCGCAGAACGTATAGGTTTCACGCACAGCGAAACAATTAAGATGATGCTCAACACAAGACCTGGAGTAGGTAATGACAAACTAGCAGGTCGTGAAAAGTTTGAGGGAGTTTACGTTTTTACAAAATGATTAAACGTTCCCGCCCTGATGAAATAAAGAATCAGATAGATGAAATTGCTTTAGCAGAGAGTGATCCTTATATGGATGGATATGTAAAATGGGCTTGCAAAAGGGAACTTTATATGATATACTGGTACTTAGAAAAGAAACTTAGTAAGTGTAGTACATACGTAGGAGAAGAAAAATTTATTAAAGACCACGATATTGACAAGATGTGGGACATATTGAAAGATGATTAGTAATGAGTAAAAAAACATGTAGTTCACTTTTATGCAGTAACCAATGCGATAAGAAGTATCGATATTGTTATGATTGTGCTAAAAGTAAAGGTCTTATTGGCGGCGGGTTCAACTGGTTTGGTTGGATTATATTATTTTTAATTGTAATGGCATTCTTCGGATGAAAAAATTACAACAACTATTAGAACGTATATTTAGAATTGATAATTCACAATCAATAAAATATCTGTCCGGTAAAAATAAGGATAAGGAAATGGAATACACAGTATGGGTAGGCGGAGTAGAAGTCAATGATACTTGGTTGACACACGATGATGCAATAAAGTTATGCGAACAATACAGAGAACAGGGATACAAAGATGTTCAGTTAGATTCTCGTAATATTAGAATAGCAGTAAAATGATTAGATGGTATGATTACATAGCGGCATTTTTTACAGCAGATTTCTTATGGGGTAATATTCAAGTTGCATTGTTTAGCGGTAATTGGCTATCAATGTTGTTTGGCATTGTAGGTGCTTATAGTGTTATGTACATATGGGACAACATATATACGCCATTTAGAATGAGGCAAGAAGCAAACAAATAAATAAATGCATGAAAGACCCGCTTGCATTTAGAAGAAAATATGAACCAAAGATTATTGAACTAACTAAGCAAGCTGACAAGTTTAGTAGAGAATTCATTGAAACCAATGATCATAATGCACTAAACAAATATAGATACTATGTGAATGAAATAATAAAATTAAAGAACTACATAGTAGAACAAGAAAGTAAAGAGGACAGTGAATGATTTTAGTAATAGGTTGTGGATTTGTAGGCGAAGCAGTTGCACAAAGTTTAGAAGAAAATAAAAAAACACCAATCGTTCGTATCGATCCAAAATATAATGACAACAAGATTTCAGATTATCCTGATGCTCTAGGAGCAATCGTAGCAGTCCCTACGCCCACTGTAGATGGAGTATGTGACGATAGTGCAATCAAACAAGTCTTATCAGAACTAGGAGATATGCGTGTACTGCTAAAGTGTACAGTCCCGCCAGATATGTTAGCGACATATCCTGATAATGTGACATACAATCCTGAATTCTTACGTCAAAAAACAGCAGTAGAAGATTTCTATAATCAAACTACTTTTATTCTTGGAACAAATTCTACATTAGATGCATATTTTTGGGAGCAACAATTTTCGTATCTTCCACATGTTAACTTTGTAAAGACAGATAGACGTACAGCAAGCATGGTCAAGTACATGCATAACTGTTGGTTAGCAACAAAGGTTGCATTCTTTCACGAAGTAATGTATAATACAGATAAGAATTATAATCATGAAGACATGGTATCGATTCTAAGTACATTTGAAAACATCGGACCATCACATATGAACTTGAATGATGAAGGAAAGTTAGGCTTTGGCGGACACTGCTTCCCAAAAGACACAGAAGCATTTCTTGATTATACAAATAGTGATATTCTTAGACAAGTAATTGAAACGAACAAAAAATTAGGTGACCTTTGACAACACATGCAACGATTGATATCGAAACATTAGATATTACACCAGACGCAGTAGTACTTACTATTGGCGGTGTTAAGTTTGACCCATTTACAAAAGAAGCACCATATTCTGACTTGTATATACGTATGGATGCTGACCAACAAATGGAAGCTGGACGCACAGTAAGCGAAGATACTCTCAAATGGTGGAATACACAACCACAAGAAATTCAAGATGAAGCGTTTGATACTGAAGGAAGAACATCAGTAGAAGATACATTTATTCAGTTGAATAAGTGGTTAGTCGGAGTTGATAAGCTATGGTGTCAAGGTCCAGTGTTTGATATTTGTATCTTAGAAAATATGTATCGTCAATACGATAAGCACTTCAATTGGGTATTCTGGAACATTAGAGACAGTCGTACCCTATTTGGTCTAATGCCTGAGGATCCTCGTAAGAAGTTTAAATTTGCGGCACACAATGCATTAGAAGATAGTAGAGTACAAAGTATTTGTATTCAGGAAGTTTATAGTGAATTACAGTTGACCCGATGATTATTGGAACTAACTTTGAATTTTGTTTGTCTGACATATTGTTAGGCACTGTGTCATATAAAGATATATACGTTATTGTATGTAACGGCACTGTAGACTTTAGTGATACGGGTCAAGTTGCACATTGGTGGGACAGACAAATGGATCCTTGGACTCAACATCTATCTAGAGGAAAAAACTCATTAAATTTGCATGATTTTGAAGATGTATATCAACATATATTAGTATTAATAGATGAAGGTAAACTAGTATTCAGAGGTGAGGTTCTACCTACAAAAATTGTTGACTTACTCTATAAGTCCAATGGAGAACATTGGTTTGAATTAAATCTCAGAGAAAAAGATATGGAACCAGCAGTTAAACTTGCTTGGGATCATTATAGAATGTTAGCAGGATTATGTAAATGAAAGTCGGATTAAGTTTTAGCAGATGTGTGCGTGACATGTACGAAGAAAAAGTCAAGTTCGATGATGTCCTCGTCATAGTATCACGCACAAATATTGATCCTTATAATGATAAGCATTGGGATAGTGTCTGGGAAGGTTACACACGTGGTGGATACTCACACCCTGAATGGGCTGACTATAAAAGTAAAAGTGATGATTTTCGCAAACTAGCGGCTAGACTGTATGATAACGGTAAGCTACATCAACCAAGACAATTCAAACTAGGTAATCCAGTTAGACTTCCATACTATTGGTTAGACTTAGTTGTCCCAGTAGACGATTTAGAAGAACTACCAGCAGTTAAAGCAATATGGGAACAATATCAAATTGTTGCAGGATTATGTTTATAGTATAAATACCTTCAAAAGGAACATTAACTATGGCTGAATTACTAGTACACAAACATATCATATTACGCATAGAAGCTAACAACCCCCCAAATGAACAAGAACTACGTGACTGGATGGTATCACTTGTCGATAAGATAGACATGAAAATACTCGCTGGTCCTATATCTGCGGATATTAAAGATGTTGAAGGTAACTGTGGTCCAACATGTGCAGTTGTTATTGAAACATCACATATGGCTTGTCATGTTTGGAACGAACCAGATCCCGCTCTTATACAATTAGATGTATATACATGTGGACCTTTTGATCCGAACGCTGTCATTGAACATATACAAGTATGGGATCCAACTAAAGTAGAATACAAATACTTAGATAGAGAACACGAACTAAAAGAAATTGATATTAATACTTGACACTCTAATTTCAGTATGCTATAATAACGGCACACTACGAAATAGGAGATATAAATGTCAATGCACTTGATGGGTCCTTATATGACCACAACAAAGTACAACAGTAAAAAATCTAATCGTAAGAAGACTGCAAAGCAATTGAAGGCTGAAGCAGAACATGATAAGTTTTTGCGTAAACAGGGTGTACATCCAGATCAGTTGGCGGCTAAAAAGAAACGCCAGGATCTAAACTCAATCCCAGATTATAAAGCAAATAAGCCTGATGTAGAACTTAGCAATAAAATTGCTGGTCACGGTCCTGCACGTGAGAGTAATACTTACAGCGGTGAGCGTCAACTACTTGGCATTGCTACAATGCACAAGTCAAATATGGTGCCAGTGTTTGCTGATCGTAAAGAAGACGCTAAAGATATTTCAAGTATGCGTCGATAATTAATTAAACACAAGAGGATAAGATAATGTTTTTTGCATTAGTAGTTACGGGCGCATTTATAGGTGGCCTGATTGGAACTAAAGTAGTTGATACAACTAAGACTGAAGGTGAGCTAGGTTTATTAGCTTGGGGATTAGTTGGTGTTATTGTAGGTGCAGTTATTGCATCTCTATTAGGTATTGGATAAGAAAGATATGATGTATGCGATTAGACTTAATCTTAGTGAAGATGATTGGATTTATGTCACTGAGGATAATGGTGGTAACTGTTGGGACTTGACAGTCAAAACGTTTGATGATATAAAAGATGCAGAACGATTCGCTGAAGTTTTTACAATAGAAGGCAGAGAAAGTAATGTCAGAGTTGTCGAATACACTGGATAATGTAGCTGCTAAGAAGTTTGCTGAAAATATAAACATGATGGTGCCATGGTATCTCATGGCATCATATGCATACTACAAAGATGATAATCCAATATTCTCAGATCATTTCTTTGATGATATGGGAAAAACTATGTTAGCATGTTGGGAAGATATTGAACACTTTCATAAAGAACTTATTAATGTAGATGATTTATCAGCAGGATCATATTTAGGAAAATATCCAGAACGAGTACAAGGTGGCTTGCAATCAGTAAGACGAGAGTACTTTACAAAAGCTGGGAAAGTAAAAGTAAAATATGCAAAAGAATAAAAAACATAAACACATCTACGGTATCGGCGTAGACATAGTTGAAGTTGCTCGTATGGAAGAAAAGATTTCAAACGATAATTTTGCAAAAAAGCTCTTGACTTCCAGTGAATATAGTGTATATATAACTATAGAAACTATTACAGAACGTGCGAGATTCGCTTCTAAATGTTGGGCAGTGAAAGAAGCATTTGTCAAAGCATTGGGTACTGGATTTACAGGAGATTTTCAATGGGGAGATATTGCATATGTGTCGCCGGGTAATCAACGTCCGAGTATACTTCTGTCAGAAAGAGCGCACTATAATAGGTTGATGAAAAATAAAAAACTTCACTTATCAGTAAGTGATGAAAAGATGAATGTAATAGCATTTGTAACAATAGAAGAGGACGAGTAAAATATGGCAGATATAGTGAACATTGAAGACTTTAGAAAGTCCAAAGAAGACATACTTGCAAATATAGATATAGATAAACTTATGCGGTTGTATGATGATGTAATGAGCAGTGGCAATGTACATGATACAATTGAACAGGCAACTATTGATTTTACTCGCAGTATCATTACACAGATGTATGAACTAGATATAGATCCTGCAGAAGAAAAAATCGCTGATGATATGGTATTCATTACTATGTTATTCACATCAGTAATAGAAGAACACTTTACTGGTAGATATGATGCAAGTGATGGTGAAGAAAATACGATATATAGAATTATAGAAGATATGAAAAAGGTAAAGAACTAATGACACTTATGGCATTCAATGTGAACAACTCTGATAAATATACCGATAGCGACAAGGGTCAGGAAATAAATCAATCAATGGACATTATAACTCAAGAAGGACGTGATGGCGTAGTAGAGCGTATCACAGAGCTAACTAGCCGAAAATCAGAAATTTCTGAACGTATCGCAGCGGCAAGAGAACAGGGTGGCATTGAAGAAAACGAAGAATTGCATATGGCTCTTGAAGAAATGCAACGCAATGACGTTGAGATTGATAGATTGTCCTCTCTTATATCAAAAGCTACACTATTAGTTCCACTAACCCCAGGTTCATATGGCGCAGTTAAGCCTGGCGTAACTGTGCGTTTAGAGAATTTCACAGTTGATAAGATTGTAGAATATACCATTCTTGGTGAAGTTGAAAGTGATCCAAATAAAGGTATCATCAGTTTTAAGTCTCCTCTTGGTGTTGAACTAATGAACGCAAAAGTAGGTGATGAAATCGAACTAGACCGTGGCGCAACCACTATTGAATACGAAGTATTAGATATTTTTGTAAAATAAAGGTTGACAATTAAACCGAATCACTATATAAAGAATGTATAAGTTAACAAAATAACAGGCAGATTTATGAAGAAGTTTATGGCAGTAGCAGTTAATGCATTCGTTATTAGCTCATTAGTTGCAATTACAATACCACAAGCATCAGTGATAAGTGCAGAGACACTTGTTGTTGATAATACAGCAAGCATCATAGCAAAAGATGTTGCTTGGAAACAGAAATTAGATCGTAACGATATTGAATTCTTTCTCTATAACCCAGAAGAGTATAAGGATGAATTTTGTCTAGCACAGAATGTTTACTTTGAAGCTGGCATCGATAATCATGCAGGTATGGCGGCAGTAGCAGATGTTACACTTAATCGTGTAATTGATACTCGTTATCCAAACTCAGTATGCGAAGTTGTTTATGATGGACAAAAAGATAGCAATGGTAATATGCGCCGAAATAGGTGCCAGTTTTCTTGGTATTGTGACGGCAAATCAGATAACGTACCTGAAGGTTCTGAAAATTGGGTTCGTGCGCAAATGGTTGCATGGGAAATGTTACATGACAACCGCTTTCGTGGCATTACTGAAGGTGCAACCCATTATCACGCAACATATGTTAGCCCTAACTGGCGTAGAGATCGAGGAATGGAATTGATCGGACGAGTTGGAGCGCATATCTTTTATCGCTGGAACTAAAAATAGTTCTTGACAGATAACACCGAAATGTGTATAATCTATATACTAACTTAAACTGAAACTTGTCATAAAAGGAAAAAACAATGGCAAATCAACCAAATACTCGAAATGTACCCAATAATAAGGGCTTTAAGGGTAAACGCGGTCCTCGCAAAATGTCTCCTTCAATGGAAGAGGCAATCAAACTTGTTAAACCGCTTCGAGGTCGAAATAAGATTTTCGGCATGATGTCAACTAACGATAGAGGTACTGTTACCGAAGTCGGTGTATACAATGGTAATACTAAACGCTATGCGTTGTATCGCTCAGAACTTGTAGACGCAGAGATTGTCTCAGAGTTCAAAGCTATCATTGGTTAATAAAAAAAGAGCTATAGGGTTTTCTCTATAGCTCATTTAAAACTAAACTATAGGTGTAAAATGAAATATTTCTTACTAGAACCGACTTATAAAAAGTCAACAGTCGAAAAAACTTTCTTTCGTAGAGAACTTGAACCACTAACAGGTAACTCCGAAGATGCTGGTAAATGGGCGTACTTAACTAAAGAACTTGGATGGCGTTGGGGATCTTTTCTTATCTCTGTTCCTGAAACAGAAGAGGAAATTACTGAATGGGTGAAACATAAACATCCAGGATTAGAAACCTTTTATGAACTAGCAGTTGATTACGGTCTAACTGAGACTGATGAAGCTAGTGGTGAAGAAGTTCTACCTGCTGATAAAACTGTATCTGAATTGATTGAGGGTTTGCTAATTCCTGATGTTGAGGATGATTATGTAGAAATCACAGAAGATTATCCAGACGCAGAAATGTATGAATGTTGGGATGGTTGCTGGGAAGATTGGGAAGTTTCTAGTACTGGCACAACTCCAGATGTAGATATTGAAGAAATCACAGAAGCATACGATGAAAATTATGAAGATGGAGTTGAGGATCTAGGTTGGACCTTTGTTGATATGGCTTACGAATTACATTGTAATCCAAAGATTACTCCATGTGATGAAAATGGACAAGTGTTCGAAACAGAAGAACAGGAAGAACTAGATGCAGTATGATCCTGAATGTGAACTTCTCTGTATTGATACAAATAAAACATCAGTTGCAGAAGTAGATAGGTTCTCAGAAGAATCATATGTTCAATGCTTTATCGGCGGCATGTCTATTAATCTACAGTACAATAAACAATATAAAAAATATATTGGAAGTGCCGCAGGACTAGAGTTTTCAACAGACGGTCCAAAGATTTATTAATTAGGAAAAACAATGCGTATCGAAAATGAAGTATTACTAGATTACAGTGATGTGCTAATTCGTCCAAAACGAAGTACACTAGGGTCTCGTAAAGATGTAGACTTGAATAGACAGTTTGCATTTCGCAATTACAAACCATATGTAGATACTAATGTATTACCAGATGGTTATCCGTTAGTTTATAAGCAAGAACATTATAATGGTATTCCAATTATGGCAAGTAACATGGATGGAGTTGGTACATTTGAACAAGCTGATGTATTAGCAAATATTGGTATGTTTACTTGTCTTGTGAAAACATACAGCGCAGATGAAATTGCTGATTACTTTTCTACTAATTCAATCCGTACAGAACATGTTGCAGTAAGTATTGGTATTACTGCCGCAGATGAAATGAAGTTTCATAATGTCTATGACAAAGTAGGCAGTAACGTAAAGTATGTGTGTATTGATGTTGCTAATGGTTACAGTGAACGCTTTGTTGACTATGTAAAGACATTCCGTGAAAACTATCCAGAAGTCGTAATTATTGCAGGTAATGTTGTTACCGCAGATCAAACACAGGAGTTAATTCTAAATGGAGCAGACATCGTTAAAGTCGGAATTGGACCAGGAAGCGTGTGTACAACACGAATCCAAACAGGAGTCGGGTATCCGCAACTTAGTGCAGTCATTGAGTGTGCGGATGCAGCACATGGACTTGGCGGACATATTATCGCTGATGGGGGTTGTACTTGTCCTGGTGATGTGGCTAAAGCATTTGCTGGCGGCGCCGATTTTGTAATGCTCGGTGGTATGATTGCTGGTCACGATGAAGGTGGCGGCGAAGTAATTACCAAATATTATAAAACAAATGAATTAGTACGTGAAGATGTTGGGTATGAAACAAAAGAAACTAATCATATTGAAGAGAAAAAGTTTGTAGCATTCTATGGAATGAGTAGCGATGCCGCAAATACAAAACACTTCGGTGGTCTTAAAAACTATCGCAGTAGTGAAGGACGTGAAGTTCTTGTCCCATATCGTGGTGCAGTAGCAGATACGATTCAGAATATTCTAGGAGGAATTCGATCAACTTGTACATATGTTGGCGCTAATCAATTAAAACAGTTGACAAAGTGTACAACATTTGTTAGAGTAAATAATCAGTTCAATCGTACTTATGAAAGTACAACAACGAAAGTGTAAATATTATGAATTTTCCAACACCAATAACCATCTTCTTTTTCACTGCTTGGCTAGTAACAGTCGTATATGTATTCAGTCCTACTTCAGTAGGTGAATGGCAAGCACAACGAGACATGGCTTATGATAGTACATTTCTAAAAAGCATGAATGAAGATATTATGGAATTACAGTGAAATTAATTCGCTACACAACATATCCTAAAGTCAAGTTTCCACACTGTTGTATTGTAAGTTATGACGGTGATGGGAAAGACTTTAGAAAAGAAATAGTGTCTCAGTATAAGCAGGGACACTTTTCCTGTACCATAGAGAGATATACAAGTACTGCTATCGTACACTTTAGAGAAGAAGAAGATGCGGCGCATTTTTTAATGAGGGTTAATTAATGAAGATAGGATTTACATGCAGTTCATTTGACTTGTTACATGCAGGTCATGTTCTCATGCTAGAAGAAGCAAGACAACAATGTGATTATCTAATTGTAGCACTACAGACAGATCCCACAATTGATAGAGCAACAAAGAATGCTCCAGTACAAAGTGTGGTAGAACGTTACATACAATTGCGTGGCAGTAAGTATGTTGATGAAATTATTCCATACTCAACAGAACGTGACTTAGTTGACATTCTCAGTGGTATGCACATTGATATTCGTATTCTAGGCGTAGAATACAGAGACAAAGATTTTACAGGAAGCGCCATTTGTAAAAATAGAGATATTGAAATATTTTTTAATGAACGTGACCATAGATTTAGCACAAGTGACTTACGAAAAAGAACTTGTGATGCAGAAAAGAAAAAGAAATAATGCCAATACAAAAAGAAACAGTACTAGAAGTTGAACACTTCACAGATAGATTATTCCGTATTAAAACAACTCGCTCACCTAATATCAAGTTTCGTGATGGCGAGTTTCTGATGATTGGGATTGAAGTTGATGGGAAACCTTTGCTCCGAGCGTATTCTGTCGCTTCTCCCAATTATGAGGACTACTTAGAATTCTTTTCAATCAAAGTTCAAGATGGTCCATTAACATCCCGCTTACAACACATCAAAGTAGGAGATGAATTCTTAGTCAATTCTAAGGCTGTTGGCACACTTGTCATGGACAATGTAAAACCAGGACGTAATCTATATCTGATGGCAACAGGTACTGGTGTCGCTCCTTTCATGTCTATTGTTCGCTCACTAGACTTTTATGACAACTTTGATAATATTATTCTTATGTGGGGAACACGTGAAGTTGCTGAATTAGCATACAAGGATTTCCTTGAAGGTCTAAACGATCATGAGATTTGGGGAGAGATTACTCAGGGTAAGTTTATTTTCTACCCAACAGTCACACGTGAAGATTATGTCACTCAGGGACGCATTACGGACGCCTTGTATACTAGTAAGGTTCAAACAGAACTAAATATCGCTAAGTTCGATAAAGAACTTGACCGTGTTATGATTTGCGGAAGCAATGAAATGAACATGGAACTAAGAAAATATTTTATAGATGAACTTGGTTGCACAGAGGGAAATGCCAATGAGCAAGGCGAGTTCGTATTAGAGAAAGCATTTGTAGGATGAGTAAAGCAGAAGTATACACAAAAAATAGTTGCCCATTTTGTGTTCAAGCAAAATTGTTATTGAACATGAAGGGTGTAGAAATAGTAGAACATAATTTTCAAACAGACCCAAGCAAGAGAGAAGAGTTATTTGAAAAAGCAGCAGCAATAAACGTAGTACCAAGAACAGCGCCGCAGATTTGGTTAGATGATGAATACATCGGAGGCTTTGATCAGTTGAAAGCGTACTATGACAACCAAGGTTGATTACACTTTTTTAGTAGGAGCTCCGGGATCTCGTTGGAGTGGTGTAGGACAAATCATTACTGAAAATTATGATTATAACACCGAAGATGAAACATCATGGCGACTATATAAACATGGCGACTTTACTGGACATAAAGGCTCATACTTTGGTCCAAGTATGGAACTAGGACATAACTTTCATAGATTAGAAAGTACATATGGTAAAGACGTAGATACATTCTTGCGTGAATGTGATAAAGCATGGGACGGTAGCGGCACTGGCACAAAGATGATTAAATGCCATCAGTTTGCATACAACTTAGGTTGGCTACGTAGAAATGTCCCTAATGCTAATATACTACTAGTCAGACGCGGCAATCAAGAATGCTTTGATTGGTGGAAACAAGCTGGTGGATTCGATATTACATATCCAGAATATAAATGGTATGTCGATGATGATCATATGCAACACTATATTGAAGCAGAGAATAAACTAGCAACAGAATTTGTAGCAAGACGTGCTGATTGGGAATTATTCACAGAACGTTGGTTAAGTCTTACATTCGGACCGCATAATATAAAACTAGATCCTGAAAAATATGCAGATGTAGAAGTGGCACTGGTAACTCTATAAAACGTAGTATGTTTCACCAAAGATATCAACTGGTATTTTATTTTTTATATTAGATAGTTTAATTTCATTCTCGCTAACAAAAGAAATCATATCTTCGTCAGGTTCATTTGCAAAACTAGCACATAATGAGCCTTTGCTCCAAATATCACAAGGGAACATATTAACTGCATTTAATACAGAACAATCTTTTATTTGTAGGATTGTCTTAGTATTAAAATCAAAATTAGATATACTAGACTCACATATCAAATCTAGTTCATCTTTATACTCTAGGAATTTAACCATGTCTGTAACCATTCATAACATTGCAACAGATATTGTAGAACGCAACCGTGCGTATAAACATTATGTTGAATATGCTGATATTTATCAGGATGAAAACAAGCACCTTTATGACACATTATGGGACAGATTAGATGAATATCCTATGTTTCTCATTGCGTACAATGACAATACTCCTATTGGAATGGGCGGAGTGAATACGTTCTACTGGAAACAAAGCGGAGTTGCAAGAGTAATGGACCGTGCTTTCCAATTCAAAAGAACTAGTAGCTTTAAGAATAGAGTCACAAGTCACATACTAAAACCTCAAATTGATTGGTGTAATGCCAATGGCGTGCATACTGTATTCATGTGTATGGAAGAACGCAGGCGTTTAGAATTCTATCAACGTTATTATCTTGATAAGATTGATTATGATTTTGAACTACAACCACATTTATATAATGTATGTAGACAAACAGAATATATAAACTGTGATGATTCATGTTGGCAACCTATTACAGTATGTTATTTGTCAGACGATAGAAGTTTTATTCTTCCCCATAAATAACATAGAGGAGATAGATCATGGAGTTATCAGAATTACTGGGTCTAAAAGAGTTCCCATGTTTTAGATACCCACCATTTTCAAAAACTTTACGATGTTATGAAACGTGTAATACAGAACTATTTAAACCATATACAGACGGTATTGAAAAATATATTACTAACGCAGTAGATTTAAAATTAGAACCTGGCAAATCACTTAATGATTACATAGAAGTTATAGAATATATAAATGGTCTATCACTAAAGCTATACACAGAAGACGCCAAACTATTTAAGTTACATTTATCAAATAACATGGGGTTTGATGGTGAAATTTATCCCATTGACAATGAGTTTGAAGTTCTTTTCTTTGATGTATTAGAGGCATTTAACAGCCGACAACCATTTATACTTGAATTTCAATACAAAACTGAAAATACCAAACATGTTTATATTCCTTTTCTACAAAGATTAGTATCATATTTAAAGGACAATGACAATATAATAGTTTCAATTTGTATAGGTGAAGAAGTATCTGATGATTTTACTTTTCTAAATAATACAGACTTTATGAATTACGTTTCTAATCTATTATAAGATAAATACTCACATAATTGAGGAGAAAGATTATGGAGTTATCAGAATTAAGTATGAATATAACTGACATGTTACTACCTTGGATTGCAATTCTTGTATCATTAGTGATCACTATATGGTTTAAAGACTTTGCTACTAACATTGCTAAAGGACTTTCATTTAAACGTAAGCCAGGATTCGAACCAGGAGACAGTGTATTTCTTGACGGTGAACGAGCATTAATTATTAGTATAGGTATACAAGAAACTGTATTTGAAATACAACGTAACGGTAATACTGTTTGGAGATACGTCCCAAATGCAAGAACAGATATAATAAAATTAGAGAAAATAATCAAAGAATAGACTTGACAAACCAATCTAAATATACTATAGTAATGACATAATAGAGATTTGAGAGGAAATAACATGTTCGATATGCAAACAATCATACAATCACTAGGTATTAACCCTGGATGGATTGGGGTAGTACTAGGAATTATTTTATTTTTGATGGGACGACATTCGGGATTACAAACAGGTGTTGCACGTGGTGGCACCGCAATGATTGATATGCTAGAAGACAATGGCTTTTTAAAAGTTAAGTCTCGCAAAACTGATGAAGCAGGAAACGCAATCGTTGAATACTCTAAGGTAGATGAATAATGCAACTAATACAGATTGTATATCATCCACGTGTAGAAGATACAGTGGTAGTTGCATCGTTTGAGGACATTGTAGAAGCACAGAAGTATATGGCTGAAATTGAAGCTATTAGTCCCAAAGCTGCTAAACACCACGAACTAGTTATTTCTGAAATAACAACAACAACTGAATGGCTCTGGGCTGACAGTGGAATAGAGCAAGGACTATAATGAATAAAGATTACGTAAAACCATTCACTGATACATTTAAATTTTATCTATTTAAAAATCGTGAACGTGCAAAACTAACTATAATGATTAATGAAACTTTTGGTGTAACATATCTATGGGACCAAGATCAGTTTGAAGAAATGATTACTGGTTGGGAAGATGAATGGACTGGTAAAGCTAGAGGATCTGATATCTTTGTTGGACCCAAGAAAGGCGAAGGATCTGAAAGATTTGTTCGCTTTAGTAGTTCTGCACAGTTTGGTTGCGAACATAGATTTACATACAATCAAATGGAACAACTACATACAGAATACTTTCATCAAAAAAATAATAAGATGCCTTGGGACAAATGAGAAAGTCTCGCTATAATTTAAGCGATAAAGAATTTGCAGAGAAACAAGAAAACAAACGCAAGTTAATGGACAAGAAAGAAAAGGTTGTTTTAACAGAAGAGTTTCATGGTTATTGTGATAATACAGATCACCCATTATTCTCAATAAAAGTAACACTTGACAAACCATGGGCGGCATGTTATTATTGTAGTAAGCTATGGGTATTAGAAGGAAATAAAGATGGCAAAAAAAGATGAAAGAATTGAACATGCGGCTTGGGGACTAGACGATGCAGTACCAAGCACTATCAATCAAGCTATGGATAGTCGTAAGCGTCTATTTAAAAAAATCACACGCAGACTAGATAGACTCACATTCCTTGTACTTGTATCTACAGTTGCACAAGTAGCATTAATCTATACAATCTATACACAACTCTGAGGTAACTATGAGCGGACAAAGACGCTTCCTTAAAATGTGGGCGAGAACAGTCGGTATGCCAATCGGTATTACTGATGATGATAAGCCTGAATTTCTCCCTATTACACAAGCAGATGTTAAACGTGCTTTAT
>OCVR010001228.1_pt1 | contig 20855 bp, 19 predicted proteins | sample 1539091 | NCBI WGS metagenome assembly OCVR01 (sample SAMEA3355530, study PRJEB22509) | marine metagenome | biome: marine; feature: coastal ocean; material: water | place: USA | collected 2010-08-07 | depth 16 m | reverse complement strand
TAAAATTAATATATTTTAAAATAGGAGGAGGTACCTCGTCACGTTGTAAATATCCATCCCTATCCCAATCCAATTGAGCAAGTGGGAAACTGGGCAAACTTACCCGTTCAGATAATTCCAATTCGTCTCCCAGAAAGCGAATCTGGCGAAATTCAGTTTCTCTTGGAAAAATACCAAGCCAGATCAAATAAGCCTGCCAATGGGGTTTATCAAAACCGTATAATCGTTTCATTTGCTCCAATTGTTCTAGGGAAAGTGCTTGATTTGAACCAGAACTCCGTCCGCCACCCCCTTCTTCAGAAACTTGCTGCATTTGCATCATTGCCTGTTCAAGCGGACCGCCAGGTGCCAGTCTGGTAATCGCAAAGACCATAATGCTGATTCCGAGAAGAGTCGGAGGAATCAATAATAGCCTTCTGATAAAATAATCTCGCATGTAACGGCTTTCTTCCTAGTACTTTCAAGGTGATTGGGCAAAGTCAAATCTTTGCACTTTCCCATTTTGCTGATTCTTTTGCTTGCCAATAGTCAAGTGGTCGTCCCTTTTTTAAAGGATCAATAACCCAACAAACAGTCTAGCTTATTTAGGAGATACCGGGAGTTTTTTTATTCGAGTTCTCTTTTGCCTTCTGCTGGTATCATGCGGAGAAACTAGCAGTGTGGACGATGCCTCCCGAAAGGGAATACTAATCATGGGAAATAGTGGCGAACCAAAGGGATTGGATCCCCATATCGTGAGCGGGGTTCTCGAAAGCAATATTATCCGTTCACTTTTTGAAGGACTGGTCGAAGCCCATCCTTCCAAAGATGGAATTGCCATGCCCGGAGTCGCGGAAAAATGGTATCCCGTTGACCCTACGCGACCGGATGAATGGATCTTCGAGCTTCGCAAGGATGCCCAGTGGTCGGATGGAGAACCTCTTACCGCGGAGGATTTTCTTTTTTCCTTTCGCCGCCTGCTCACCCCTGCCCTCGCCTCGGACTATTCTTTCATGCTTTATTACATTAAAGATGCCGAGTTCTATCATAAGTCCCAGCGTTCCTACCTGCTTTTCCGTAAAGACGCCAACTTTACTGAAGATTGGTGGTCAACCTTCAAAAATGTGGACTTCGGCCCAAATGAAAAAGCGGAGGAAAATTCTTTCAACTTCATCGGTCTCGATAAATTGACTCTCACTAATTTAGAAAATCTACTGGTAAATCCTTCGCTTTTTTTATGGCCAAAGAAACTTTCTCCTGAAATTCGGCGATCCCTCATCATGAAAAACCTGAATTTTGAAAAAAGGAATCGGGGAAAATTAAAAAAAGATGAATTAAAAGATTTATGGAAATTAATTGAATTGGGTGCCACCGCCCCGGACATGCACACCTTGAGAGTAAAGCTCAATTCACCCATTCCATTTTTACCCGAGATTACTAAACACTATACTTGGTACCCCGTTCCTAAGCATATTGTTCTGAAACACGGCACTATTGGAGAACGGTTCACTTCTTGGACTAAACCCGAAAACCTGGTTGGAAACGGAGCCTTCGTCCTAAAATCGTGGAGATTCAATGACCATATTGAAGTGAGCCGTAACCAACATTATTGGGATAAAAGTAACGTCGGGCTCAACGGTATCCGGTTCCTCCCCATCGGCAATCTCTACACGGAAGACCGAATGTATTTTGACGGTCAGATGCACGTGACCTACAGCATTGCATCCGAACTAATTGAATACTCCCGAAAAAAATATCCAGAACATGTCCGTAGTGAACTTTATCTGGGCACTTATTTTATTAGAACCAATGTTTCCAATAAACCTTTTACGGACCCCCGGGTACGACTTGCCTTCTCCTACTCGCTCAACCAGAAATCACTCATCGATAATGTCCTTAAAGGAGGACAGAAGCCTGCCAGTGGACTGGTTCCTCCCTTCGGGAATTACCCTGCCTCTGACACCGTAACATTTGACCCGGAATTAGCCCGTAAGTTATTGGCCGATGCAGGATACCCTGGCGGCAAGGGGTTACCTGATATTGAATTTCTTACTACGGATAAGGAATCTTCAAAGGTTACCGCAGAGGCATTACAGGCTATGTGGAAGGAACACCTCGGAGCCACGATCAAGATCAAGCAAATGGAATGGACTTCCTATATTACCGCGATGTTTGAAAAGGACTACGACCTTGCCGCTGGTGGCTGGATTGGTGATTACATGGACCCCCTCACTTTTCTTGATATGTGGATGAAAGGGGTAGGAAATAACCGCACGGGTTGGCACAACGAGGAATTTGAGGACATCCTGGGCATGGCTGCCCAGACGGGAGAGGCGGGCAAGCGGTACGAACTACTTGCTCAAGCCGAAGCACTTTTTCTTGGGGAGCGGCCTATACTCCCGGTCTATTGGTATACACGCAATTATCTTCTTCACCCTGATGTAAAAGGATGGAATCCCCTTCTTCTCGATAATCATCCGTACAAATTTCTACGCTTGCAACCGGGTGCCAACAATAAGAAAGGACTGAACTAATGCTCCGCTTTCTCATCGGTCGGGTACTGCAAGGATTTCTTGTTCTTTTCGCTCTTTATACCATTACCTTTTTTCTGGCCAAGGCCATGCCGGGGGAGCCTTTTACATCCGAAAAAAATATATCCGCGGAGACGAAAGCAAACATACGCAAACTTTATGGATTGGATAAACCGATCTGGGAACAATACATAGCTTATCCAAAAAATATCATAACGGAGGGTTCATTCGGAATTTCAACCAGCAAGGGAAGGCCAGTAATTGATATTATTGCTCAGTCTTTTCCCAATTCATTAATGCTTGGCCTATGTGCTCTTGGCTTCGCAATCGGAATAGGTGTGCCGATCGGCATACTTTCAGCAGTTCGGAAAAACAGCTGGATAGACTGGTCGTGCATGGCGGTGGCAATGATTGGTATTTGCATCCCCTCATTTACAATCGGCCCGCTCTTGCAAATCTATGTGGCGGCTCATATTCCGGGACTCAAGGTGGCCGGTTGGGGAAACTGGGAGGACATCCTTCTTCCCGCCTTTACCTTGGGACTAGTTTCCGCCGCTTATCTTGCCCGCCTGACCCGGGGAGGCATTCTTGAAGTCCTGTCCCAAGACTTCGTTCGAACGGCACATGCAAAAGGGGTTTCTCCAACCCAAGTAATCCTTAAGCACACACTGAGAGGTGGCCTTCTCCCGGCAGTTGCTTACCTTGGACCGGCTTTCGCTGCCTTGATCAGCGGTTCGTTTATCGTAGAGACCATTTTTCAAGTTCCGGGAATGGGACAGCACTTTGTAAATGCAGCCACCACAAGAGATGAGTTTCTTCTCTTAGGCCTGTCACTATTCTTCGGTTTGCTCATTGTGGTAATGAATCTTCTCGCCGATCTGCTTACCGGATTATTGGATCCTCGTATGAGACATAGCGGAGGGACTGATTAGAAACATGACTAATCAAAATCAAACGACTCCTCAAGGTTCCTCTCTTTGGAAGGATGCCCGGGCCCGCATGGCGAAAAATAGATTCGCGATGGGGGGACTCTGGATAATCATCCTTATGTTCTCACTCTGTTTTATTTTCGCATGGTTTTGTACAGATCCTAACCAAGTCAACCTCACCAATAAGTTTGCTCCGCCTTCGATGGATCATTGGTTTGGAACCGATGCTCTCGGGCGCGATCTATTTGCCCGCATTCTCTACGGCGGACAGGTTTCCATTCTCGTTGGCTTAATCGCCACAGCCGTTTCCGTTGCCATCGGGATCGTTTATGGAGCTGTTTCAGGTTTCGCAGGGGGAAGAACGGATGCAATCATGATGCGCGTAGTGGATACATTGCTTGCCATTCCCTTCCTGGTTCTCGTTATCGTACTACAGGCAACATTAAGTGACTGGTCTGGGGATGCCACCCGATGGATCGTGGAAAATTTCAAATGGGATAAAGAATTCACGGGACGGTTAACCAATGTAATTCCCCTCTTCTTCGCTCTCGGCCTTCTAGGCTGGCTTACCCTGTCCCGAATCGTGCGGGCTCAGGTAATGAGCATTAAGGAACGCGAATTCGTGGAAGCAGCAGTGGCACTGGGATACGGAAAAGCTCGTATTCTTTTTCGACATATTATTCCAAATGTTCTTGGCCCCACAGTTGTCTACTCCACCCTTACCGTTCCAGGCTTCATCATGTATGAAGCAATTCTCTCTTTTCTCGGATTGGGTGTAGAATCACCAAATAGTTCGTGGGGTGTTCTAATCAAAGAGGGTTCCAATTTTTTGGAAACTGAAGTTCAACTTCTTCTTTTACCGGGTCTATTCTTTTCCCTTACTCTCTTTTCCCTTAATTTCCTAGGAGATGGACTTCGGGATGCACTTGATGTAAAAGCCGCCAAAGACTAATGAGTTTGCTGAAAATAAAAAATCTGAAAACTTATTTCCACACCCGTGCGGGCACGAACCGGGCAGTGGACGATGTCAGCTTCTCGATTAATAAAGGAGAAATCGTGGGCGTGGTGGGAGAATCGGGTTCAGGAAAGTCGGTCACTTGCCATACCTTGCTTGGACTTCTGCCCCAACCCCCCGCAAGGGTGGAAGGTGGAACTGTGACTTTTGATGGTGGAGAACTCCTTACTCTCTCCCATTCACGCCTCAGGGAACTCAGAGGGAAACGGATATCAATGATCTTTCAAGATCCCATGAGCTGTCTCAACCCCTACCTGAAAATTATTGATCAAGTAACCGAACCCATTCTTATTCATGAGCATGTCTCACGACAGACTGCAGAGGGCCGTGCCATTGAGATGATGAAAAAAGTCGGGATACGAGATGCCGAGTTAAGAGCCCACTCCTACCCTCACGAATTTTCCGGCGGTATGCGACAACGAGTCATGATTGCCATGGCATTGGTTACCAAGCCCGATCTTTTATTAGCGGATGAACCGACCACCGCACTCGATGTAACCGTACAAGCCCGCATCCTGAAGATCCTTCACGATCTGAAAGATGACCTCGGAATCTCAGTGCTCTTCGTAACCCATGACCTTGGTGTAGTCGCTGACATTGCCGACCGGGTAGTGGTAATGTACCGCGGTAAGATTGTCGAACAAGGGAATACCCGTGATATCTTTGAAAGGCCATCCCATCCCTACGTGAAAGGGCTTCTTGCCTGTAGGCCCACTCTTGAAACCCAATATCAAACCCTTCCCACTGTGGACGATTTCCTTCAGTCTGAAGTCGGAGCGGACGGTTCTTTTATTCTCAGTGAACGGACGGATGCAAAAAAACGACTGGCAGGGCTTCAAAAACAACTAAAATGTGAAATTTCGGACAAGGATAACCCGACCACCCTACTGCAAGTTAAAGCACTAAAAGTACACTTTCACTCTGGAGGTGGATTCCTAGGAAAACCCCGCAAGACGATTAAAGCAGTGGACGGAGTCGACCTAACAATTCCAAAAGGTCAAACCCTTGGACTGGTCGGAGAATCCGGATGCGGAAAAACAACCCTCGGGCGGGCTATACTGCGCCTGCAAGAATCTAAATCTGGCTCAGTCCTCTACGATGAAAATGAGCTCACCACTCTGAACCGGTCCGAAATGCTCGGGTTTCGAAAACGGATGCAGATCATATTTCAGGATCCTTATGCTTCCCTTAATCCTCGCCAAACGATCGAACAAACACTCACCGAACCAATGCTCGTTCACAAAATTGGTTCCAATCATTCGGAAAGACGGGATCGAATAGTATCTCTCTTGGATGAGGTTGGTCTTGGATCTAATTTCCTTCTTCGATATCCGCACGAATTTTCTGGAGGACAAAGGCAACGAATTAGCGTGGCCAGAGCACTGGCAGTGGAGCCGGAATTCATTGTCTGTGATGAATGCGTCAGTGCCATGGATGTTTCTGTGCAGGCACAGGTACTTAATTTACTTCGTGAATTGCAGCAAAAAAGAAACCTTACCTATCTCTTCATTTCCCATGACCTCAGCGTAGTAAAATTTATGTCCGATGACATGATTGTGATGAAAAATGGACAGGTCATGGAAAGCGGAAACGCGGAAGAAATATACAAAAATCCTCAATCCGAATACACCCGTGAGTTATTGGATGCGATCCCCAAATCGACTCTTTCCGGCTAGAAAATTCTTATTTTCCACCAGTAAGGATTACTCTATTTAATTAACCCCAATCTTTCACCCGAAAAAAGGAATTGCTGTGCCAATCCGCAAAACTTTCCAAAGTGAGATCGTGCAAAAATTATTTTCTGAACAGGGCTAAAAGATTCGAGGTTATAATGCCTATCCAGTGTTTTTGCGATCCAAGTATCAACGGGAAATGCCTCGGATTTTTTGGCTCCAAAAAGCAGTGCGCAATCTGCAATTTTCGGACCGACTCCCGGTAAGGAAACCAGTTTAGACTTTGCCTCCGAATAGGGTAAATTTATTATTGTACTTAAAAAAGTAGGTTCATCGTTGAGAATTGAAGCCACTCCACAAACATATTTGGCACGATACCCTAATTTTAATTCTCTCAGTTCTTTCTCTTTAACCTGCGATAATACCTGCCAACCGGGAAAACTCCAAATATTGGGGGCAAGTTGAATACCGAATTTTTGTGAAACCAAGTAGCCCAATTCTTTGATTTGCGGAATACTTTTGGCAGAACTTAATAAAAAGTAAAAAAGCATTTCTTCTAATGGTTGATTAAGTATTGTCAGACCCGGGAGGGATTGTACGCATTGGGCAAGAATCGAATCACTTCGCCATGGTAGGTTCTGAACCGCATCATCATAGCTTTTATCTAACCACAGATACTCCTGTATTTCGTTTTGGGTGGCTGGAAATTGTTTTGAAGTTCGCCAATGAATAACCCCGTTTACTAATTTTAATTCAACTAACTTGGAACGAAAAGAACCTAGCCATGTTCCATAATCTGTCGCACTCCAAGTAAAACTTTGCCCTCCTTCCAAAGTCTCTTTTAACCCGAGAAGAGAAATGTTTTTCGGCTTAGCTAATTCCTTCCAAGGGAACATCGAAAAGATATAGTCTGGGAATTAATCGTGGCTCCAAAGAAAACTTTTTTTTAGTAAAATTAAGTCTTCATTTGAATTCTTTAATTCAATCTGCCATGCAATTGGTTTCACTTTATTACTGGTCCAGTCTTTTCCGGTGAGACCAAGGAAAATCTCACTCTTCCCTTCCTCAATAACTGGTAAAGAAAAGGTAAATCGTTCGATTTCGGTTCGACCACTACGAATCACAGATAAAATAATATTCTTTTCGGTTAGGAGTTTCCGAAAATATTGATTCAGAGAAAACGAGAAATATAGACCTTCTCTTTCTTGGTTGGTCCTACAATAAACCATCTTCCCGGTATATTCTTTTCCAGAAAAATACTCGGGAATGCGCGTCAGTTCATTGGCATTAAAATACTGAAGTGAGACACCAGTAAGTTCTTTTCCGAAAAGAACTGAGCTATGTAAAAGCGACAGACAGAGGAGCAGAACAAACTGTTTGCTCACAAAATTACCACAAATCAGCTCTCAGTTGAATCTTTCGATTCTTTCTGAGGGGCTTCTACTTTTTCTTCTTTGGGAGCAGCATCTTTCACTGCTTTATCTCCCAAAACATCTGTAGGTTTGGCTTTTTCTGCGACTGGTTCAGGTTTTTTCTCTACCACCTTTTCCTTCTTGGTAGTTGCAGTCTTTCGAACTGCTCTTGGTTTACTGACCTTGGCCTTAGTACTTTTTGAGGATTTGCTAATTAATTCTTTAACCGCTAATTTCCGCTTTGCAATGTATGCTGCTCTTCGACGACGCTTTAAGATTTTGTTGTATTGTTTGCCCATAATGTATGATTTACACTGAAGGAAATTGGAACAAGAAGCAAGATTCAAACTCCGCCACCGTGTTTGAAAATTTTACTGAATGTCAATCGGTTTTCCTGATTGAGCGGATTGGTAAGTCGCATCAATAATTTTCATCAGTGCCAACGCCTGGTCTGGAGTGTTCAACGGACTCTCTTCTCCCGCAATAGTCCGCACAAAATTTTCTGCCGAACGAATTCTTCCCATATCTTCATTGAGCTCCGTTTTAATCGAACGATTAACAGACCGGCCATGTTCCTGAACATATAACTCGCAATCATCAATTGCCGTATCATCCAAACCATCTGAGCCAAATAAACGACGAATCATACCTCCTGCCTTCTTCCCTTGAAAGGTTACCGATACCTCCTCTTGTTTTACCATTTCTGCCCAAGAGACCTGGAAAGAAAGAATTTGTCCAGTTGTGAATTTTATAAATCCATGGGAGGCACTTTCCACATCTGTCACTCCGTCTGCAACATCAGGAATACCCCAAGGACCTTTAAAATTCTTGTCCTGAATGAAATCCGAGAAGGTTTGTGCCAACACACAGGATGGAGTCGGGTAGTCCATGTAGTAAAGGGCAAGGTCCACCATGTGTAATAAATCAATTAAAGGTCCACCTCCGGATAATTCCTTGTTAGTAAACCAACCCCCAAAACCTGGTATCCCAGTCCTTCTTATCCATTTGGCCTGGGCAGAGTTAATCTGACCTACTTCACCAGCTTCTATATATTCTCTTAGAGCATATGATTCTGGACGAGCCCGATTATTAAAATTGAACATCAAAGTCTTACCGGCACTCTCAGACGCTTCTTTCATTTGCAAGACTTCTGCCGCATTTAAAGCGGGTGGTTTTTCGCAGAACACATGTTTTCCAGCCTGCAATACCTGTAACGCTAGTGGTCGATGGGTACGATTGGGGGTTATGACACTGACCGCATCAAGGTCAGTTAATTGTTCGAGCATTTGAGCAGAATCTGAAAAGACATGAGGTACATCATAAGTTTCAGCTGCCTTTTTCGCTGCGACTTGATTCATATCACAAATTGCAACGATTTCTGCCCCTGCATTCCGAAAGCCTGCGCTATGATATTGCAGCATGCCGCCGGCTCCGATTATCCCAATTTTAATTGTCATTTAAATTCTTGTTTGTAGTTGATGAGAAGGGTCGTGCTCACTTTGGAATCGAAGGAAACTTAATCCATTTTTCCTTCGCGTTGGCACTTTTTACAACGGTTTCGATAAAAGCCATTCCAATTATTCCATCGCGAATGTCCGGAAAGTCATAACCTGATTTACGCGGATATTTACCCGCTATTTCGTCTTTAATCGCAACGGCCGCAGAATTATACACATTGGCAAACGCCTCAATAAATCCTTCCGGGTGACCGAAAGGAATTCTTGTATTTTCTGCAGCGGCACCAGTTATGTAATCATTCCCTCGACGATAAATTTCCCGGGGTGCACGTGCATCCTTAACGATTAATTCGTTCGGGTGTTCCTGGTGCCATTCCAATGATTTCTTGGTGCCGTAGATTCGAATATTTAAGTTATTTTCATCTCCGTTTGAAATTTGTGATGCATAAAGAATTCCACGAGCGCCTCCTTTAAAACGAACCAGTAAATTACCATCATCATCCAACACTCGACCGGGGATGTTAACCGATAAATCTGCACATAAAGAATCGATCTCCAAACCAGAAATATAATGAACCAAATTTTCCGCATGTGTGCCAATATCTCCCATGCAGTTGGAAACTCCTGCAATTTTAGGATCGGCTCGCCAGTTGGAAATTGCTTTGCTTTCCCCCGTTAATGCAGTGATTGCGTATCCTTGAGGATATTCACAGACAACCTTAATGATCTTTCCAAGCTTACCTTTTTTTACCATATCACGGGCTAATTTAACCATCGGATAGCCCGTGTAATTATGCGTTAATGCAAAGACTTTTTTTGATTTTATAATTACTTTCCTGAGCTCTCTCGCCTGGGCGAGATCAAGAGTGACTGGTTTATCGCAAATCACATTAAACCCCGCTTTTAGAAAAGTTTTTGCCACATCAAAATGAAGATAGTTTTGCACTACTACACTTACAAAATCAATTCGTTCACCCTCTGGTAACAAGGCTTCTTTTTCGGCCATTTCTTGGTACGATCCGTAGGTTCGGGAGGGATCGATAAAGAAATCTTTTCCCGACTGCTTCGATTTTTTTGGGTCGGATGAAAAAGCACCCGCCACCAATTCGATTTTTCCATCAAGATTTGCTGCTCGTCGATGAACGCCGCCTATGAATGCACCACGCCCGCCACCAACCATGCCCATTTTTAGTTTTCTATTCATAAATTATTGGGTCCAATTAAATGATAATTGTCATTGATTTTTTTTATCAAATGCGGAATCAAATGCCATTTCATTAGATTTAAAATCCAGATTTTTTACAAATTCGCAGGATTCTGTAGCGCCATGAAAACGATCCATCCGACCATCCTCCCACTCAATGGAAAGAGGCCCAGAATATTGAATGTCATTTAAGGCAACTATGATTTCCTCAAAATTGACATCTCCTCTTCCAACAGAGCGAAAATCCCACTGTCGGCGTGGGTCGCAAAATGTGGTGTGACCTCCAAATACTCCAACCGTACCATCCCCGTGCCCCCACCAAGCATCTTTCATATGGGCATGATAAATTCGATCCGAAAAAGTTCGAATGAACTTTACATAGTCAACTCCCTGGTATCCAAGATGCGAAGGGTCGTAGTTAAAACCAAATCGCTTGTGCTTTTTAACGGCCTCCAAAGCACGCTGGGCACTGGCAATATCAAAAGCAATTTCAGTTGGATGAACCTCCAGGGCAAAATTTACATTTTGCTTTTCAAACTCTTCCAAAATTGGTCCAAAACGCTTCGCGAAATCTTCAAATCCTTTATTCCAATAGGCTTGATCAGTTGGTGGGAAGGCATAGATTGAATGCCAAATACTGGATCCCGTGAAACCATTCACCACCGCGGGAAAATCATCTTTTTTTCCACGTCCAGGTTTTGCATTTATAAAGTTACGACAAGCCTTGGCAGTTTTTGCCATTTTCTTTGCTGCCCTCTTGCGAACTTTTTCAGGATCCCCATCCCCCCAAACATCTGGCGGAAGGATTGATTGATGACGTTCATCAATAGGGTCACAAATTGCCTGCCCCACAAGATGGCTCGATATGGCAAAGCAATCCAAGTTATTATCGGATAAAATTTCCCATCTCTCTTGACAATATTTTTTGGAGATCGCCGCTTTATCTACATCAAAGTGGTCCCCCCAACAGGCTAACTCCAAACCATCGTAGCCCATTTCTGAAGCTTTTTCAGCAAGCGTTGGTAAAGTAAGGTCGGCCCATTGACCGGTAAACAATGTTACTGTTCTTGGCATATAAAAAATTGTTAAATTTATAGATTAATTAGTGCTAATAAGGAAGTTTTTACTAAGTGAGGGCAACGCTTTTTTAGTAAATCTATAATTAAATACCAAAAGGAGGAGTTGACTTTAATTTAATATGAAATTGGATTCAATCGGAGACAAGTATTTTTTGGGCCGTTTTATATCCCAGCGAAAACTTCGGCATTTTTTCAACCTGTAATTCAATGGTATCGGCGACTTTTTCGTTTTTTACAAGCGTCACCATTCTTCCGGGCATCAGGCCTTTCGCCTGTGCAAAGGTTAAAAATTCAGGACTTTGATCAAGAATTGATTCAATTTTCATTTTTGTTCCCACTAATGAATCTAAGAGGGTTTTTTTCGGTAATCTACGAATTATCCCGTTCTTAGTTGGAATTGGGTGCCCATGCGGGTCATGGCGAGGTTTGCCTAGAAATATGTCCAAACGCTCCAACACCTTCTCCGAAATGGCATGCTCGAGTACCTCCGCTTCCTCATGAATTTCACTCCAATCTAATCCGAGAGTTTCGACTAAGAATGTTTCCAATAATCGATGGCGCCTTATCATTATCATCCCAATCTTCTTGCCCGATGGAGTAAGTCGAACCCCTTTCCGGGATTTATAAGACAGCCATTTTTCTTTTTGAAGATTCTTCATCATCGATGTTGCGGTCCCTGGAGTTACGCCAAGGGAAGTAGCAATCATTCCCATCGGAACTTCTCCACGCTCACATTCCATCGATAATTTTAAGATCGACTTGAGGTAGTTTTCAACCGTCGCACTTGGCATGTTATTTATCTTGGATGTAATCTCCTATTGACTCAAGGAAAATGATTGCTACACTTTGACTAATCAAAAACTATACTTTTAATAGCCATAAATACTTTCTTTGGTTCATGCTTTTTTTCTGCTCGTTTTTACTGGGGGGATGCGGTGGAGAAAACAGACACAACGTAGGCTCAGAGTCGAGTAATTCGAGCAATAAAAAGATTCGGCTCGTCGTGACTACAACCCAATTGTACGACCTCGCCCAACGATTAACAGGTGATCATTTTTCCGTCACTTCCCTCATGGGTCCAGGTGTAGACCCTCACATATACAAACCCAGCTCGAGGGACATACTGGCACTTTCCAAGGCCAACCTTGTGGTTTTCCATGGAATGCAGCTCGAGGGTAGACTAGCAGAAGCACTTAGCCATAGCGAAGAAAACGGCATTTCAACATTCAATGCCACTGCCAATTTGCCAAACAAGGAAATAATTTACTCAAACTCAGGACACAACGAACAGCAGCACCCAGACCCCCATGTGTGGTTTGATCCAAAGATTTGGTCCCTTATTGTAAACGAATTTACTCGCAGACTGATTCGCTGTAACCCCTCGGAACAAAAACAATTTGAATCCAGGGCAAATCAAATTTTAGATAGTATTTCAAAAATTGAGGATTGGGGGATAAATGAAATTAAGAAAATACCCAAGGACCAGCGTACTCTAATAACGAGCCATGATGCATTTCAATATTTGGGTCGGGCTATGGGACTACAGGTGATTGCACTACAAGGAATTTCTACCACCGCGGAAGCGGGATTAGCTGACCGGGCTAATCTGGTTGATCTTATTCAAGACCATAATATTCCCGCTATCTTTATTGAAAGTAGCGTCAATCCGACTGCAATTCAAGAAATTGCAAGAGAATGTAATGTCGAGGTGGGAGGAAAATTATTTTCGGATGCACTTGGTTCCAACAATCAATTTGCTACCGGCCCAAATGGAATAAAATACTCTGTCGCTACCTGGGAAGGAATGATGATTCACAATATTAACACTATCGTAAAGGCATTACGAAAAAGAAGAAAATGAGTGCCAGTCCACCGTTATTTCCTCTTGAGGTTCATGATTTGACCGTTTCATTCCACACAAAACCAGTATTATATGGGGTTGATTTACAGATAGAGGAAGGTTCATTAGTGGGGGTAATTGGTCCAAACGGTGCCGGTAAATCGACACTTATAAAGACCATTATGGGAATCGTTCCACCCAGCGGTGGATGGGTAAAAATCTTTGGTCAAAAAGGAAAAAAGGCTTACACGAGAGTGGGATATGTGCCTCAACGCGAATCCGTGGACTGGGATTTTCCTGTCTCAGTATTAGATGTTGTCCTGATGGGTCGATTCGCACATGTGGGATGGTTGAAGCGAGTAAGTAAAAAAGATCGCTCCATCGCTTGTGAATGTCTCGAAAAAGTAAACATGCTTTCATTTGCGGACCGACAAATTGGAAAACTCTCCGGTGGACAACAACAGAGAGTCTTTCTTGCTCGGGCATTGGCACAGGAGAGTGACCTCTACTTAATGGACGAACCCTTCTCAGGAGTGGATGCAGTTACTGAGAATGCGATTATTGAACTACTCCGAGAATTAAAGAATAATGGAAAAACATTACTTGTAGTTCACCATGATTTATCCAATGCGAAAGATTATTTTGATCAGTTGATACTACTCAATATGAGATTGATTGCACATGGAAAGAGGGAAGACACATTCACCAAAGAACTTCTTCAGAAAACATATGGTGGAAGGCTTACAGTGTTTACAGAAATTGCAGGACAAGCCGCTGGCAGCCAAACTTCCAACCAATTCCCTCAGAAGCATTTGTGAGGTTATATAAATCCCCGTATATACTAGTCGTATGAATCTGAATTTTTTTCAATTCATCCCCTTTTTTCCAACCATTCTCTTTCTTTTTACTGCGGGTAGTCTCCATGCGGAACAGATAGCAGAAGATTCCTCTCTCTCTATTCAAACAGTTCGCTTTCTTTCGCTGACAGATTATTCAGTCCAAATCGTTCTTTTAGGAGTAATATTGATGGGGATGGGGTGCGGGTTAATGGGAGGCTTTGTAGTCACCAGGAAGTTATCCCTTTTTGGTGATACCTTGTCACACGCAGTACTTCCAGGTGTCGCAGTGGGCTTTATATTTAGCCAGTCAAAAAATTCGTTCAGTATTTTAATGGGTGCGATGATCGCCGGTTTCCTAGGAGTATTTCTGATTTCCTTAATCAAAAAAACTACTAAAGTGAGACTTGATAGTGCACTCGGATTAGTACTGTCCGGCTTCTATGCAGTGGGAATTTGCCTATTAACGAGAATCCAGAAAATGGATTTGGGAAATCAATCCGGGATTGACCGATACTTGTTTGGTCAAATTACCGGACTGTCGACGGCGGATGTTTTGTGGATGGGGATTTCATGCGTTCTTATTCTTTTGCTCACATTTTTATTATACAAAGAAATGCTAGTAACCGGATTTGATCCTGGATTCGCTCGTTCTGTGGGAATACCGGTCGACTTGCTTCAATACATACTCTGGATGCTATTAGCATTTTCTGTCATTACTTCCCTTCAGGTAGTGGGAGTAATATTGGTTTCCGCATTGTTAATTATACCGGCTGCAACTGCATCGATTATTACCCAAAGAATGAAGTCACTTCTTTCTTGGTCAGCCGGACTGGGAATTCTAGCTGGAATTGTGGGAACATACTTATCATTTCTGGGCAATCGATTACCGACGGGACCCTTGATCGTATTAACCTCAACTAGTTTTTTTATTATTATCCTTTTCTTACATTTCAGAAATGGTCTTCTATTCAAATGGATTCGCTCGCGGGGAAAAGAACAAAAAATCGCAATCGAAAACACATTAAAGGCAATCTATCAAGAATTGGAAAATCATAATTTTTCGGAAGATACAATTACACTTGGAAATCTAGCAAAAAGAAGAAGGGTTAATATGCCAGAGGCCCATAAGGAGGTAAAAAAGTTGATTAAAAAAAATCTCGCTTTTCTACTTCTTAAAAAAAATCAAACACTCCCGAATGAAGATATTTTGTCATTAACCCCAGAGGGTTGGAGTGAAGCATGCAGAATTGTGAGAAACCACAGACTATGGGAGTTGTATTTAACCAACGAAGTTCACTATGCCCCAGACCATGTTCACGAAGATGCGGAAAAAATTGAACATATTTTGGGCGATGCAACGGTTCGAAAAATTGAACGAATTTTATCCAATCCAAGACGGGATCCCCATGGAAAATTAATCCCGAGCCAACAAGATATTGAACAGGGGTTTATCGAAAAAAAAGTAATTCGGACTGTATAATGGATAATTTTTTCCCACCCCTGGACTTACTTGATACCTTTGCCATGCCATGGGCATCACCAGAAGATATTATTTGGAACGGGAAAATTGTCGCAATGGGCTTTTTTGTTTGTCTTTCGTGTGGATTAATTGGCGCCTTTATCGTAGTTCGAAAACTCGCCTTAATGGGAGATGCAATCAGTCATGGAATCCTCCCGGGGCTCGCCCTTTCATTTATGATAACTCAATCCAAAGCCTTACTCCCCATGTTCATTGGTGCCTGTATTGCCGGATTGCTATGTAGTCTGTGTATTGAATGGCTTCAAAAAAAATCTCCCCTTAAAGCAGATGCAGCTCTCGGCTTAACATTTACCAGTTTTTTTGCTTTGGGCGTCCTGTTAATTACTCAAATGGGAAATAACGCACATATTGATGCAGAGTGTTTATTGTACGGAGAAATTGGATTCACTCCCCTCGCAAAAAATTTAAAATGGGGGGCTATTGAACTTGGTCCCCGCCCCCTTGTAACCATGGCAATGGTTACACTTTTAATCATTTCCATAATTATTGTATTTTACAAGCAATTGCTTGTGACAAGCTTTGATGAAACACTTTCGATATCACTAGGGCTACCAATCAAAGCAATCCATTATGGACTCATGTTGCTCCTTGCTACCACTATTGTTGCTGCATTTGAATCAGTGGGAGTAATCCTTGTCATTGCGATGCTTATCTTTCCCTCCACCACTGCCTCCTTTTTCTTTTCTCGGATGCCAGCAATTTTATTTTCTACAATCCCGTTGGCTTTTATTTATTCTTTCGGAGGATTTTTCTTGGCTCGATGGCTTGATTGCTCGATTGCAGCATCCATGGTTGTAATTGCAATGTTTTGCTTTGGACTGGCATGGCTGTTTGGGCCCGTTGACGGTGTAATCCCAAAACTGCTGTATCGTAAAGTATCGGTCTAAAAGAACCTGCTCGAGCAGGCACAAAAAAAGCCTTCGATTTCTCGAAGGCTTTTATACTAAATTTGAAAGGAACTAGAGTTATCCCTTCTTTTCTTTCTTTCCTTTTCCTTTTGCCAAAGCAACCTTGGAAGCAGTCTTATTTTTGCAATTGCAACCGTCAATGCTTACGCGGGCACCTTTTTTAAGTTTAGTAGGGCAATCAATTCCAACCATTTCAGTTTTGCTACCTACTTGGATTTTCTTTTCCTTTTTACCTTGAGTAATGGTAAGTGTTTTTGACTCTTTATCGAATCCAACAACCTTGCCGTGAATAGCCTTGGAAGGGCAACCGGCAAACACGGAACCAGCAAATGCGATAGAAGCGAGTAATAAGAATAATTTTTTCATAGTGGGTAATATATTTTGTTAATATGTTATGTATTAGAAATATCATTCAATGACCAATTACAAGATAGACAAGAAAGAAGTACTCAATTTTAATAAATTTGCTGAACGACCTTACAAGAAATGCTAAAACCTAGATTTTCCTACCTCTCGATGAAACTCGTAACGATTTATTTCCTCCTTCTATCCACATTTGCCCTACTAAATGGCCACCCGATCCCTGATATTCCCGTAATTGGTGATTTTGATCAAAACGGGTCCAGTGTGATCACCGTGGAAATTGATACCCGTAGCTTTGCAGATGACCCTGAAGAGGTTCCCATGTTGAGCGGACCCGCTTTTGATAAGCTAACTGCGGAAGAAAGAAAAGATTTACTGCTGGAAGGAAAAAACCTAATTAGCGAGGCTTTGCTTATTCGATTTGATGAAAAAGAATGGTTTTTACCTGACTTTGAATATGACTTTGAAAAAAAAATCGGGGGAAATACCGTTGAAGAAAGTGATACCTTTATCATCCGTGGATACGCTCGCAGAAAGTTAAGTTCGGAATCCCAATCCTATCAAATTCGTGCCAAGGAAACAGCAGCTTATGATATTATATTTACAAACCGGCTAAATGGCATACCACAAAAAAGAGTTAATGTTTTATTTCCTGGAGAAAACAGCTTTACATTAGATTTGACCAATTTTTTTAGACCGGAAGAGGAAGGTAATGGTACCGAATTATCCAAGTTCGAATATAAAGACACTGCTGATTCGCAAAGCACATTCATTTCATTTCTCCGACAGGGATTTGTGCATGTTGTTCCTCTCGGACTCGATCATATTTTATTTGTCTTCGGTTTATTTCTTTTATCCAGAAAATGGAAACCCCTGATCTTACAAGTAAGTGCATTCACAGTAGCTCACACCCTTACCTTGGGTCTAGCCACATTGGGGATCATTTCAGTGTCTCCCCAAATCGTGGAACCAATTATTGCCGCCAGTATTGCGGTCATCGCTCTAGAAAATATTTTTTTTCCAGGCTACAAACCCTATCGTTTAGTAATCGTTTTTATTTTTGGGCTGATTCATGGTCTTGGTTTTGCCGGTGCATTAAGTGGATTCAATCTTGAACCCACCTCCCTGCTAATTGGATTGTTTGGATTTAACCTAGGCGTTGAGTTTGGTCAGCTTGCCTTACTCATTGCTGCTTATTGGTTAACCGCTCAAATTAAAAATCAGTCAAATTATAGACAATGGATTGTCATACCCGGTTCACTCACTATTGCCCTTTTCGGCCTATATTGGACGATTGAAAGAATCTTCTTTTAACTGTTATCGAATTCGATCTTCAGAAAAATTGATGTAACTGATCAAAAATCCTTGAACATTCTTTGGTTTTAAAGTTTTAAGGATGAGTCCAAATTCATGTTTAAAAGAATCCTATATTTCCTTTCTTTTCTTTCTGCACTCACAATAAGCGGTATGCCATTGGCCATCGTACAAGTGGGAGCGTGGTTAAATATGATCGATGAATTTTATGAGGAAACCCAATCAATCAGTTTATCCGTGGAATGGACATTCAATGGGGATCTACCCTGTAGCGTCTGTGAATTTGTGAGTGAACAAACAGATTCAGGTAAAAAAGGTTTAACGGCCACAGAGCTTTTTTCGCACAAGTTAAAATTAGCATCAGAAATTTCTGAAATTGTTACTGATCATGGACAGAGAATGGTGGGGAAATTATACCCTCCTATCGGGTTTGTCTCATCAACCTACGATCCAGCGGAGCTACCTCCTCCGCGAATCAGAGCGTAACTCATTCTCTCTTCGAATCCGTCTTTCCGCACAATCGCGGAAGAAGCTACTAATTTGCGTATTTAAACTTACGCGTCCGGATTCGTTTTTTTACGCTCTATTCTAACTCTTTACACTTTATATAATTATGAAAAAAACTTCTCTCTTCTTTCTTACCATTCTTTTAAATGCCCCCTTTTCCTTTGCTCATGATGAGCCCTGGACTGCTGCCCGACCCGATGGCCACGCTCCTATCTCCGTAATGGGAGATCATATGCACACCATGGGCGAATGGATGGTATCCTATCGCTTCATGACCATGGAGATGGAGGGACTACTCAATGGGTCCAATGATATTAGTGCAACTGATGCGAACACTACTTATGGCTATAATAAGATGATGCTTCCGAAGTCTATGACCATGGATATGCATATGTTTGGTGCGATGCATGCGATTTCTGACAAGTGGACATTAATGTGTATGCTCCACTATTTAGACAACGAAATGACCATGCAGGGTTCAAGTATGGGCAAGATGGAGTCGAACGGAATTGGAGATTTGAAAATCGGGGGCCTTTACGATCTAGCCCGCTGGGACTCTGGACGTCGTATCCATCTCAATTTGGGGCTAAGCCTTCCAACCGGCTCTATTGATGAAAAGTCGGGTAACAACACACTCGGCTACGGCATGCAATTAGGTTCGGGAACTTGGGATTTTCATCCTGCAGTAACTTATTTGGCGCAAACTGAGAACTATTCTTACGGGGCGCAACTTGGAGGAATTCTTCGAATTGGAGAAAATGATCAGGATTACACACTCGGTAACAAATTCGAGGCGGGATTATGGGGAGCTCGTAAAATTACTGATTCCCTTAGTGCATCAGCAAAGCTTGATTATTACAACCAAGGTGAAGTCGACGGTGCTCACAAGGGATTGACCACAATGCAAAAAAACATGAGCCCTGGTAATCAAGCTACTTCTCAAGGGCGTGATATAACAACATTAGGTTTAGGCCTTAATTATTATTTTCAAGATGGTGGACTGAAAGGCCATCGCTTGGCTGCAGAATGGGAAACTCCCCTCGATCAAAAAGTAAATGGTGTCCAACTAGAACTTGATTCCACATGGACTCTTGGTTGGCAATACGCCTGGTAATATTACTTATTCTATCTTTTCTACCCCTATGGCTTTTACTTCCAAAGCCATAGGGGTAAATTTGAACTGAAGGTTACCTCTAATCCATTTTGTTCAAATGAACAGATTTTAGATTAGAACAAATTTTTATAATTTCTTTGATTTTGGCTTCCGGTTTAATTTAAAATAGGTAAGTGTTCAAAGGAGCATAATGTCTAATTTTAAATTACTCGCTTTTTTCTTTCGACCGCCGGCGATAGCAAGATGGTTATGCTTCTTCTTCATCTTTTATTTTGCCTTTCTATATTTCCAAAGGGTTGTACAGGCCGAAGAAACCTCGGTGCAAACCGATGAGCTAGATCCGTTTGTTATTACTGCAAAGGGTGGATTTGCTACTTCATTGCGTTCGTCTCCATGGGCAATTAACAGATTAGAGGGGACCGAGTTGCTATATTCTGCTCGGTCTCTTCCCGAGTCTTTATCTGGCCTTAACTCAGTCATGGTTCAAAAAACTGCACTCGGACAGTCTTCGCCTTACATACGCGGTTTTACCGGTTACCATAATGTTCTACTAGTGGATGGAATTAGAATTAACCATTCGGCGATGCGTTCAGGCCCAAATCAATACTGGAGCACGGTGGAAATGCTCGGAGCGGATCGTCTTGAAATTGTTCGCGGTCCGAATGGTATAATACAGGGTGCAGATGCCATTGGAGGAGTCGTCAATATAATATCGGAAGAGCCCCAATTTACGGATAGTAAAGTTTCACATAACGGTCAGTTCATCAGCCGGCTTTCATCCGCTGAACATTCATGGACCGCAGGATTCAAAGGGAATTTCTCTACACCAGATTGGTTTGCCGAACTATCCCATATTGAACGTTCTTTCGGAGATCTTGAGGGGGGCAGAGATATCGGTATGCAGAAAAATACTGGCTACGATTCGAGAGGTTCCCAGTTTCGATTGTCCCGTAAATTGAATGAAGATACCCGATTCACTATTGGATTCCAAAATGTATTTATGGATGATGTCCCCCGTACCCATAAAACGATTAATGGTTTAACTTGGGGGGGACTCACTCCGGGTTCAGAAATCTGGCGTCGGTTAGATCAGGAAAGAAATCTTTCTTACGGAAAATTTTCCTGGGAAAATACTGGGGGATTAGCCGATG
>OCVR010001211.1_pt1 | contig 21025 bp, 18 predicted proteins | sample 1539091 | NCBI WGS metagenome assembly OCVR01 (sample SAMEA3355530, study PRJEB22509) | marine metagenome | biome: marine; feature: coastal ocean; material: water | place: USA | collected 2010-08-07 | depth 16 m | reverse complement strand
ACTGCCATCGGGCTTCTCGCCGAGAACCTGGTCCCAGTGGCTGACCAGGCGGTGGCCGTCTGTCATGGTCCATCTTTCGGGCGTTGACCAGCCGTGCCCCGTGAGGCCCGCCATGGAGTCTACGAAGAATTGGCGTATACCCTCCCGGGTTTCCTGGCGACCCCATGCAGGATCGATATACACCGCATCCTCGGTAAAAAATTCCGCCATCTGGTCCCAGCCGCACTCGCCGATATCTACCTTATCGCGCATAGCGACAAACCGCTCGTAGGTTTCGAGAGCCGCTTTTTCGGTGTTTTCTTTGCTGTCCATAATTACCTCTTCCGATATGTTCGACTTACATAGTAGATGAATACGCGCGGGTGAAACCCCATGAAGGGTTCATTACTTTGTACTCGCTCATGGGTTAATGTCTGTCAGTGGGCTTTATGGTGAAAGCCGGTGTTGGAAGCTCGATGGTAGAGCTGGCAGGTATCGCTTTTGAGCAGATATTCGGCTGTGCATCTTGCGCAAGTGTGAGTTTATAATCAGCTATGCAGACACAGAAGAGACGAAAAATATGATCGATGTGCATTACTGGCCTACACCCAATGGCAAAAAAATTACTATCCAGTTAGAGGAGAGCGGTATCGATTACAACGTCGTTGCGTGCGAAATTGGTCGCGGAGCGCAGTTCGAGGAGGAGTTTCTCGCGATAAGCCCTAACAACCGTATGCCCGCTATTGTTGACCATGCTCCAAAAGATGGCGGTAAGCCCCTATCCGTGTTCGAGTCGGGCGCTTGTATGATGTATCTGGCAGAGAAGTATGGCCAGTTCGGCGGTGACAGCTCAAGGGATAAGTGGGAAGTGTACCAGTGGTTGATGTGGCAAATGGCTAACCAGGGCCCCAAGACAGGCGAGCGAGGCCACTTTGCGCGCCTTAAAGACCGTGAGGGCGACCAGTCTTACGCTCTGCGCCGTTTTAATGATGAGCTTCACCGCCTTTACGGCGTGATGAATAATCGTTTGTACGATCGACGTTTTCTCGCTGGCGATAACTATTCAATTGCCGACATGGCCTGTTACCCATGGGTGGCAGGCTGGAAAGAACAAGGCATCGATATTGATGAGTTTAAATACTTCAAACGTTGGTTCAATCAGCTTAGCGAGCGTCCTGCTGTGCAAAAGGGTATGGCGATAGGGGAAGACCAAAAGCAGGATTACTCCAAGCTGTCTGAAAAGGAGATTGAGCGGGTGGTATCACTGCTCTATAACCAGCGAGCGCGGCCCGCGCCAGAGACGGGCGGTTTGCTTGAGTAAGCGTTAATTATTGCGTAATGCAGCTTCTTGTGTTTTTACCGCGTACATGCCGCCCCTGGGTTGCACGAAGAGGCCCTCTGCGCTGGCCGTCTTGACGCCTTCTGCAAACATTTCTCCGCGAATAATGTTTTTTCGTCCTTCAGTTTTTACCACATGCGCCTCTAACCTGAGCTCGGTATTCAACGGTGTGCGAGCGTGGAAATCAACATGCAGGTAGGCGGTCATCCCGGGCTGCTTCGTGATTAACTGAGCCATTCCCAGGAACTGATCGAAGATGGCGGTGACATAACCGCCATGCACACTGCCCGGAGGGCCTTCATAGGCCCAGCCGCATGTACAAGTAGCAAAGGCGATATCGCCCTCGATCCAGTTATTGATTGGCGGGGCAAGGGGATTGCTCAATCCGGCGAGAGGATTAAGTTCATGACTAATTTGTCCGAAATTGCCGTGTTCCTGACTTTGTGCCCAATCCCAGCGACCGAAAATTCGGGGTGACTCTGCAAATTCTGATGCAGTGCGTTCCAGTTGATCTGCGATACCATGCATCTTCTCGATACTGGGAGAGCTGGTCACCAGTACTTCGGTAAGCTGTTGGATCGCCTTGGCTACCCGACGCTTGGCCTGCCACTCTTCGTTGAAAGGCGGAGTTATTGCTTCGGAAGCGAAGGGGTTAATGTCTTCAGTCATTGTTTGCCTGGTGTTCTAAGTTCCTTCGGGCAGGCCAGTGTACAGCAATTTGTGCAACACGTGATGCAGGCAGCAGGTGTTGATTCAGGTTTTGATACGCGATGAGCCGCGATTTCGTGAGGCAGCACTTTGACCTGCCAGGCGTCCGAAAAAGGTCGCGTCGCCGATGCTCATTCCGCTGGCGTAGCCCGCGGCGCTGCGTGGTAACCCTGCACTGTTACGACCAGCCGCGTACAGGCCAGGTATTATTGCTTTCTCTGTATTGAGAACTTCACCTGTTGGTTTTGTATCCAGTCCTCCAAAAGTCATTGTGGCAAATATCGCGCCGTTACCCGGAGTGAGATCGAAAGCGGCATAGGGGGGCGAGTCCAATGGCAAAAGGTATTTGGGGTTTTTATGGTGCTCGGGGTCGACGCCTGCAGATGCATGTTCGTTGTAGGTTTGGAGTGTTTGCGCGAGTGCTTCCGGTGGAAGGTGCAGCTCTTTCGCCAGTTCTTCTATAGAGTCGCCCGTGCCCGCTACCGGATACCCACCCATTGGCGCACGATCCAGCACGTCAAAATGACGGCTGTCTATGACGAGGTAGTAGCGGCCGTCTTGTCGCTCCAGAATGGCACTGCCGAGTCGGCCATGGTACACATCTTCATTGATAAACCGTGCACCGCGTTCGTTAACGATAATAGATTCCAGGAACTGCTGCGGCGGGTAGAACGGGGTGCAGATAAATCCCTCATGCATGCACACAATTGACCCGCCAGCTGCCATGCCTATGCGAATTCCTCCACCGGTATCATTCGGGTTCCCGTTAGGCCAGTTGCCGCGTGATAACGTCGGGGCATAGGTGGCCACCATATCCTCGTTCATGATAAAGCCACCAGCAGCGAGGATCACGCCCCGACGTGCGCTGATGCACACTTCTCGCATGTCGATCCTTGCTGTCACGCCCACAACGGTTGATCCATTGGTAACCGGGGCAAGCGCCCGTGCATTGCAGATCACATCCACACCCTTCAAGCGCGCGCTGTTCAGCAGGCTGTGCATTAATGGAATACCACCATGATCGCCCTTTATCCTGGGCTTGTGCCCACGTGGTGCCGGCTTGGCATGATCGACATACGGCCAGGCTTCTTCATTGCCGGTGATCATAAGTGCCGCCTCGTTGGGCGTATTGGTATGTTTGCCTGGGTAGTATTCAGACTTGAATTCAACCCCCTGTCTTACCAGCCAGTCGTAGTGCTCCAATGAGCGGTCGCAATAAAGGCGCACTTTCGCCCTGTCTGCATCCGGGCCTGCCGCAAGTAGCAGAAACTTATACATCTCTTCGGTATCATCCTCGAAGCCGCAAGCTTTCTGAACCGGCGTGCCGCCGCCCATGTAAATGAGACCTCCTGCCATCGCGGTTGAGCCGCCAGCCTCGTCGCCAGCCTCCAGCACAATCACGTCTGCTCCACCTTCTGCGGCTTCGATAGCAGCGGATATGCCGGCGCCACCTCCGCCCACTATGATGACATCCGCTTCGGTGTGCCAGGTTCTGACGGTGGATTGATCAACCGGTTTTTCGTTCATTTCAGATTTCGCCACAGATCTTTATCCCGTTGTTAATTCCCGGCGCGGCGCCAAGACACTCTGCGCTCGATGTAGCACAGGCCCTTGGCATGATAACGCTTGTGTCCAATGTCTCGCATTGTTGATTGTGCTAGATACGGTCGGTAAAACGGGCTCCCGGTGCGCCTATCAATCTATCGTGAAAAGCCGCTACACTAAGAGCCCCGCATGCATGGTCATCGCATGCCCGATACCACAATAACGAGGTGCGTCCTATGAAGCTTACAGGTGGCTGCTATTGCGGAAAAGTTCGCTACGAAGCTGAGGGCGAACCTGTTCTGCGCGGGCTGTGTCATTGCCGGGAGTGTCAGTACATATCTGGCGGCGCTGCTAACGTTGCGCTCGGGATGCCTGTAAGCGGCTTTCACTATACAAAGGGACAGCCCAGGGTTTTTGAGCGTACCGACCTGGAACAACCTGTGAAACGTCAGTTCTGTCCGGATTGTGGGACCTCTCTTGCCAGTTTACCCCCCGCGCTTGCCGACATTATTGTACTTAAGGTGGGCACACTGGATGACCCTGCCAGTTACGGGACACCCGATATTGCCATGTACTGCATTGAGAAGCAGGATTTTCACTACCTTCCCGAAAACATGCCCCAGTTTGATCGTTTTCCTGGCTGAGCGAGGTACGTCGACGTGAGTTTTTCTATCGATACAAGCTGGAGTGGAAAGGTAGCCGTGCTGACTTTCCGCGACGCTGGCCGCAACAATCGCATTTGCTGGGCTGCAGTAGATGCTCTTGGCGCGACGTTGAAAGAGTGTCGTGAAGCGGGAGCAAGGGCAGTGGTACTTGCATCAGGTTTAGAAGGACACTGGCTGGAGCACGCCTGGTTGGTCGATTTGATGAGCGGCGCTCAGGGTGGTGAACAAACCGGGAGTGGTGCTGGATGGTTCACCGTGCAAAAAGAGCTGACGCACGAGGATGTCGTCAGTATTGCCGCGATTGCGGGCAGTGCGTCTGGTGGCGGGGCGGAGATTGCCTGGGCTTGTGATATCCGTATAGCAGAACCACAAGCCTGTTTCGCGCAGCCGGAGGTCAATATGGGCCTGACCACGGGCATAGGGGGCTGCTCACGCCTTGCGCGGTTGGCAGGTCGCGCAGCGGCTCTCGACATGGTCTTGACCGGTTCTGTGGTCAGTGCCGAACGTTTGTATGATCTCGGTGCAATTACCCGACTGGTACCTCAGGGTGAGGCCCTGGATCAGGCGCTCACATTGGCTCTGCAGCTGGCCGAGAAATCCGCCGACGCACTGTCAGGGCTGAAGAAAATTTTGGTTCCCGGTTGTGACCTGTCACTGGACGAAGCCCTTCGTCACGAGCAATCGGTATTTCAGTCAGTGGTGGTGACCGAGCGGGCCCTGTCCGATATGCGCAGCGTGCAATCGGGATATGAGGAAACGTAGGGTATCAATTCACGCCTGTGCTCGTTTCTCGAACGTGATGTGCAGTCCCTTCAGGCCGCGCAGGACAATGTTTGGCCAATAGGCTAGATCAGATTGGCTACGGTCAATTTTTATATTGTCCAGACGTGACAGCAACGCGTTGAACGCGATCAGCATTTCCTTGCGCGCCAGCATTGCACCGGGACAAAAGTGTATGCCCTGCCCGAAGGCAATGTGATCACTCGCGTTTTTGCGCGCGATTTCGAGGTCGTTGGGATGCTCAAAAAGGGCGCGGTCTCTGTTTGCCGCGTGATAGCGTAGCATTAGGAGTGAACCTTTGGGGATTTGCACATCGTGAATCTTGCTGTCTTTTTTTACCACACGCCACATGCCCGCACTGGGAGATTCCATTCGCAGAATCTCCTCTATTGCATTGGCTATTCGCTCAGGCCGGTCTTGCAGCTCTTTGAGTTGCTCCGGATTTTTTAAAAGACTCAGCATTCCCCCTGTAATTGCCGAAGTGGTGGTTTCATTGCCCGCTACCATTAGCTGTTGTAGCAGGCTCTGGAGCTCCTCCATGTCGAGTGGTCGTTGGACGCCTGTATCAGGATCATCAATCTTTGTTGTGACAAGGTCTGTGATCATATCGTCCCGAGGATTCTCACGTCGCGTTTCGCACATGTTTGCGAAATAGTGTTGAAAGGCGACGATATTTTCTGCGTCTTCAATTTGTTCTTCTGGTGTTGCCATCTGGCTAAGTCGACGCGCGAAGGCGTCTGACCAGCGTTTGAAGTCGCGTAAATCTGTCCTTGGCACTCCCAGCTGATCAGCGATCACGTAGACTGGTAGTGGCGTACTGAATTCGCGAATAAAATCGCATTCTCCGCGTTCGATAAAGCTGTCTATCAACTCGTGCGCCATTTCTTGCATATAATTTTCCATGGCATTGACGCGCGCGGCGTTAAATACTTTATTGACCAGGTTGCGATAGGTTTTATGCCGCGGCGGATCGGCGGTAATCAGGGTGTCGACTGGTTGCCACGCTTTCTCGTAGATCGCAGTGACCTCTGGCGCGGGCTCTGGCCCTTTGAGCAGGTGGGTAAAGTTATTGGAGAAGGTCTTGGTGTCCTTCAACAGCTGTTTGATATCTGAATGACGGCTGACCATAAAAATATTGGTGCCGGGCAGGTTGTAGACCGGAGCCTGCGTCTGTAAGTGCTCGTAGAACTCGTAGGGGCAATTTAATATCTCTTCGTCAAAAAAATCGAAATCCGCGGGGCATTTGCTTTCTGGCATGGCTCCGCTGGCTTTTTTGGTTAGGCTCATAGCGCACCTCTCACTGTTTCGCATACGCGGGGTTGCCGTTATGCAGCCCCTCTCGTGCATGGCCGCGCGGAAAACGCCCATTGACGCTTCCAACCGGTTTCTCATACAGCAGGGGTCAGGATAGGGTGCTCCATAATAAAAAAACAGGATTGACTGTTTTAAATGTCGGAATACTGATCCAGATCAAGCGTTGTCCCATGCCTGACCTGCTATTTGAGAGAGGCAACGCTGCTGCCGCAACAGCATCGAACTACTGGGAAACGTTCTTGTGCGCGGCTTCCCGCACCCGGTTGATGCGGGCTCTGCCGGTACTGCTGGAATCAACCGAGACCGAAGGGAGCCTGAAGCCGGTATACAGGACCCGGCGCTCCCTGGCGGTGGGCGCCTGTGACATGTGGTGCGTGCAGCTCAGGTGTACAGTGATGTCCCCTGTCGCGGTCGGGAGGTCGATAATGGGTAGCCCCACGTTTTCTGGTCTGGTGATGAGTGCGGGCCACATCAACGCCCGGTGAGAGCCGGCGATGACGCGCAACTGGCCCGAGTCGGGGCCTGCCCCGGTAACAGAGATGCCTACAGTCAGGCTGCAGCACTCGTAACTGTGCCGACCAAGGCTACAGTCTTTGTGCCAGGGCAGGTCGGAAATGCCCTCGACAACGTCCAGTGGTTTGATCAGTGCCTCGATGGCGTTTCCCTCCAGCCCACAATGAGTGTGACCGGCGCCACTGATTTCACCGATGCGGAGAAATCTTGGGTCTTGCAGCAACGCGCGTGTGGCAGAGGAGTGTTTATCAAAGCTCTGCAGGCGCACCAGTCGGCGAGCGCCGTCTGCCGTGGTGGCCCACCAGCTGCTCTGATCACCCTCCGTATATCGGTCATGATATCGGTCGATATCTGCGGATATCTGCGCCATCTCGCTTTCGCTGAATACCCCGGCCAGGTGCAGGAAGCCTGCAGTTTCCAGAAAGTGACGCATGTCTTGTGTATCGTCGAGCGGCGTAAACGATTGCTGCAAGTTCAGCGGTTCTCCCGAGGCGTCCAGGAATTCCAATGCGCCGGCAACGTGGATCGGCCTGCCGTCGACCAGAGCGCGAATAATCATCCACCAGTCCAGAAAATTGGACATGTCGCCCCGTTGAATACTCAGGCCACCACTGACGAAGAAGGTCATTGGGGTGTAAAGGTCGTTCACCAGGCCGGAGAATTCCTCGGCACTGAGCTTCACTCTGAGGCCTGTCTCACGGCCACCCCGGCAGGACTCAATCCCTGCTGCGCAGGCCGCCAGTGACCACAGTGTACCCTCGCAGTCGATGGTCAGTTCGCCGGGGTTGTTCTGCGATAACCAGGGCTCGACACAGGAGGAATATCGCGACAGCAGGTCGGGGAAAAGGCCGCAAAAGAACTCCTCAGGCCCGATAGAGCGAATATCGGTGTCGTCACGAGTGCGATAGTCCACACTCATGTTAGTTGAGCGCGCCGGCTTTCTGTTGAAAGCGGCACCTATGCTGGCGTATTTTTGTTGTATAGAACGACAACGGCAGCGTTCCCTGGAAGAGCTATTGCTTACACTATGCAGGGACGATACCCTTTGACCAACACAATACAAGGTTGGCGACCGCAGTGACAGAGGTACGCGAGGTGAGCGGAGTAATGAAGCATTTGGCAATGGCGATTTTTTTGTTCTCGCTGAGTCTTCAGGCCCTTGCGCAGGTCGCTACTCAGGCTTACACCTCGGACGGGCGCAGGGTTCTGCTGGACAGTGACGGTACCTGGGAATACTTTGAAGTGGGAGCGAGTGATCCCGACAACAGCGCCGTACTGAGAGTCACCGAAGTGTATGAAATGGACGATGCGTGCAGGGTGCAGTTTCGGCTAACCAATAATCTGGGCTACAGAATTAGTTCTCTAGTGCCGCGGCTTGCGGTGCATAACATGGATGACATTGTCTACACCGAACGATCGCTGTCTTACTCTGCAGTCAAGCCAACCGATTCCAAGTGGAAGTCTGTCCAGTTTACCGGTTTGGGCTGCAGGGATATTTCACGGGTGGTGGTCTTCGATGCGAGTCGTTGCAAGATGGGAGAGATAGACCAGTTCAACGAAGAGAAAGGTGAATGTCTCTCTCGGATCTATGTGGAGCCCAGCGACCTCATCAACATAATCAAGTAATATCGCGCACCTCTCGCGCGGGAGTATACCTTTCCATGAAGTTTGTTATGTCCACCTCTTTCAGCAGCGTGGCCCATCTCACCAAGTTGGCGCCAGTTGCGGATACCCATGGCTGGCACGCCATGTCATTCTCCGACCATGTGGCAAACCCGCAGGAGATTTCAACACCTTACCCCTATACAGAAGATGGCAGTCGCCGCTGGCCGCCCTTTACCGACTGGCCTGATCCCTGGGTGATGATTGGCGCGCTGGCCACAATTACGGAGCGTTTGCGGTTTACCAACAATATATTTGTGCTGCCCATGCGCAACCCATTCCTGGTGGCGAAGGCAATCAGCACTGCGGCCATTGTTTCCAATAACCGGATTACCCCGGCTATCGGTGTGGGCTGGTCGGCGGATGAATTCGCGCTGATGGATGCAGATTTTCGAACACGCGGGAAGCGCACGGATGAAATTCTTGAGATTCTTCGGCTTCTTTGGACCGGCGAGTTGGTTGAGTATCAGGGTAAGTACTATCAGTTCGACGCGCTGGAAATGAATCCAGCACCTGAGGAGTATATCCCTATCTGGATTGGTGGCATCTCAGAACCGGCCATGCGCCGAGCAGCCCGTCTGGGTGATGGATGGGTCACCGATCTTCAACCCTCCGATGAGATTATTGAATCGATTGACTCAATAAATCAGTGGCGACGTGAATACGGCCGAGAGAATGAGCCCTACGAAGTAATGGCGACGCCGTCAGATGCATGGGATGTTGACGGATATCGCCGCCTCGAAGACGCCGGTGTGACTCATATCCTGACGATGCCATGGCCTTTTTACCACGGCGAGACAGATGACCTCGACCAAAAAATCGATGCAGTAAAGCGCTACTCAGACGACATCATCAGCAAGTTTGAGTAGTGCGGCCAAGCCGATCTCAGGCCGTCAAAAGTTGCTGATCGTTTTCTTTCCATGATGCCAGTAATGGCCGGGTGTCTCTGTCCCAGGGATGGAATCCGTCTTTGTAGTATTCCTTGTACGCGGGCCATACACTGCGCAATATTCCCGCGTTCCGTCCGAACAGGAATTTCCAGCCCTGTCCCCAGAGGCGCAGATTCCAGAGTTGTCCATCCCGGCGTAGCATGTGTACCAGACCGGCCATGACGTCTATCATGAGGAACAGCGTTGATTGACGCATGGCGCGTTTGCGCATTTTCTCGGTGCCACCCATGGCGCGGTAGACATCGAAAGCAACGGATTTGTGCTCCATCTCCTCAGCTGCATGCCATTGCCACAGGGCCAGCATCAGCGGGTCGGCTTCATTGCGCATGGGGTTACTGTCATCGAGAGCCGATTCCGCGAGGATAGCGGTAATGTGCTCAAGCGATGCGGTGATGGCAAGCTGCTGCATCGGCGAAAAAAACTTCTTGCTTCGCTTGATATTGGCCTCGAGTCGGCCTTCCATCAGAGCGAGATCATAGCCTCGCTGTTGGCAAAGGGTTTCGTTGTAGTGCTGGTGCTCTCGACGATGGAACCCTTCCTGGCCGCAAAAACCGCGTATGTCATCCGCCAGTTTTGGGTCGTCGATCCGGTCAGCAAAATGTCTGACACTGTCGATAAAAAACTTTTCTCCCAGGGGAAAAGTGATCGACATGGCGTTAAACCATGCGGTCTTGAAGGGGTGGTTATCGAACCAGTCGCCGGCCAGAGCCGGCCCGAGACTGTGTTCGCGGTTGCGCGGTTCAACCGGTACATCAGCTGGAGTATTCGATTTTCTGACCATGGTATATCTCCTCTGCGCTAATACAGTGAGACTACTCTTCTGCCCTGAAAAATAATCAGTCTTATATGGCCAGATTGCGGTCAGTCTGCTCGTCAGCCCATGCCGCCCCAAGCTCGGGGCATCTGCATGTTCAAGCGCTCAAGGCCGCCGTTGACCGCCAATATTTCGCCGGTGACGTAGCTGGCAGCGGGCGTGCATAAATAGAGTGCCCCCAGGGCGATATCCTCCACCTCGCCCAATCGCGCCATGGGCGTCAGCTCCACCATGGTTTGTTCAATTTCCGGTGACAAAACGGTGTTCAGGGCATCGGTTTTTGTTGAACCTACTGCAATAGCGTTGACCCGCAGATGGGGGGCGAACTCCTGTGCCAGTTCCTGTGTGAGTAGGGACAGGGCGCCCTTGGCGGTGCCGTATGCGGCGAAACAAGGCGTAGGCTTGTGGCCGGCGACAGAAGAGATATTGAGAATATTGCCGTCACTGCCAGAGTCCTTCATCAGTGGTGCACAGATACGCGACATTTCGAACGCGGTACTGACGTTAAAGCGGAACGCGCCCTCGAATTCTCTGGCGCTGGTTTCCAGAACAGGCTTGGGCGGAAAGCCCCCCGCGTTGTTGACCAGAATGTCGATACGGCCGAACTCTGCCATGGCGCGATCCGCGAGATTTTGCAGCTGCGCATAATCGAGCACATCAGTAGGAACAACCAGTGCGCGCCTGCCCAAGGCTTCAATATCCCCGGCCACCCGGTTCAAATCCTCCTCTGTGCGGGCGCCGATGATGAGGTCAGCACCCGCCTCGGCAAAAGCGATCGCGATGCCTGCACCGATGCCTTTGCCTGCGCCGGTGACGATGGCGGTTTTACCATCCAGTCGAAACTTATCCATCAATGACATGTGAAATCTCTCCATTGCGTTGCGGTCGCCTGATGCCCGGATTGAGGCGCGAGGGGAATTGAAGCGAAAGACAGTGTGATATCAGTGCGTTGCTGTGGCAAGGGGGTGCGATGAAGGAAAGGCCGTGTGGGTTTAAATGCTTGGTACTCACCTGAACCTGTTTTGTAGCGTCTGCGGCTGAACCCGCCGGGGCTTTCGCAGCGGCTCGCTCGCGAATAAAGATAGTGCTACACAGTGCGCCCTGATAGGTTAAACTTTGCGGCTCGAATAAAAATAGATGTCACGCTGGAGCGGAATGCCATGAAACGCAGGGATTTTCTTGGATATACGGGTATGGCAGCGATGGGTGCTGCGGCTTCAACCGCACTCTCCGGCTGCTCCGAAGATGCGCCGGTGGTCAAGTTTTGGCAGGAGGGCAACTTCAGGCCCGTAACGGAGGAGGTCACCGAGACCAGCCTGAAGGTAGAGGGCTCCATTCCACCGGAGCTCTCGGGTCTCTATGTCCGTAACGGTACCAATGCGTCCTCTGGAGTGGCGGAGCATTTCTTCGGGGGAGACGGCATGATGCATGGTGTCCGGCTCGAGGCTGGCGAGGCAAAGTGGTATCGCAATCGATACGTAGATACACCGGTATATAGACAGGAAGCCGGTGGTATGGGCTCACCCAAGCCAGAAAATACAACCAGCGCGGTTTCTCTTATTTACCATGGTGGCGAGCTGATGTCCCTTGGTGAGTTTGGTTACCCCTACCTTATTAATGCGGAAGACCTTTCCACGAAAGGGTCGTTCAACTATGAGGGAAAATTGCCGGGCAATATGACTGCCCACCCGAGGATTGATCCAATAACCGGAGAGCTGCTGTTTTTCGGTTATAACGTGATGGAGCCGTACCTCACGTACATGCGTGCCGATGCAAATGGCAACATGTTGCAGGTGGAGCCGATCGAATTGACCGGGCCAAGCATGGTTCACGACTTTGCAGTCACGGAAAACTATGTCGTTTTCATGGAGATGCAGGTACGATTTTCCTGGTTCTCGGCGATTGCTGGCAGCGGTCTCCCATTCAAGTGGGATGACAACGCGCCCTGCCGTTTTGGTGTTATGCCGCGCACGGGCACCAACGCAGATATAAAATGGTTTGATATCCCAAGCTGCTTTGTTTTCCACGTAATGAATTCTTTCGAGCAAGGCGACGAGGTGGTTGTCGATGCGGCGCGCTATGATCACCTGTGGGTAAAGAACTCGCACGATTTTTTCCACCCGGCGCATCTCTCGCGTTTCTCTATGAATATGAAAACCGGTAAGGCTTCGGTGGATCGTGTTTATGGTCGCCCGATGGAGTTTCCGCAGGTGAACCGCGAGTACTGGACCCGCGACTACCGCTATGGCTATAGCCTTGCCGTCGATGAAGAAAACGACGGCCCGGAAAAAGCACAGCAGGCGGAAGGTGGTATCCGCAAGTATGACCTGAAGTCAGGCGAAGTCGATGACTGGCTTCCCGGCGTGGCGCTGGAACCGGGGGAGCCCATATTTATTCCGGCGGCGGATTCCAGTGCAGAGGATGGTGGTTATATCGCCAGCTATGTATATGACAAGAACACTCAGGCCACTGCCTTCTGCCTGTTTGATGCGACCGCTATATCATCCGGTCCCATCGCAAAAGTGCATTTACCGGTGCGTGTCCCCGTAGGGTTCCACGGCGTCTGGGTGCCCGACTCAGCCCTGGGCTGAGCCCCTGCTTGTAATCCGGAGCAGTTCAGGCAGATGGTTACGCTCGAATTCGCGTGTGCCCGATGAAAACGGCGCGCCATGATCGTATTGCCTCACTTTAAAGTGCCATAGGCGTTGTTCGAAGCTTTTGCCAGTGTGCCCTGATTCCCCAGCGGCCTTGGATATGCGATGCGTGTGGCGCGGCGGCGCTCAACCAAGAGATGTGACTATCCCATTCATTGCCCAACGCGTTGTATTGGAAAAAATTATGGGATCAGATAACAACAGTAAAATAGCGCTTGTAACAGGCGGCGCTAGACGTATTGGTAAAGAGATTGCGCTGCATTTGCATCGCAGGGGGTTCGATATAGTGCTTCACTATCGGAGTTCCAGTGAGGACGCAGAAGCCTTGGCGCAGTTGATGTGTGATGAGCGACCTGATTCCTGCATGACTCTTCAGGCGGATATACAACACACTGAAGAGATAGAGAAACTGGGTAACACTCTGGCAGAGCGCTACGGCACCTTGAACGTGCTGGTTAACAATGCGTCTGGGTACGCGCCGACGCCGATTGATCATTGTACGCCGTCTCAATTCGACGACATGCTGAACGCAAATTTGCGAGGCCCCTACTTTCTTGTGCAGGCCTTACTGCCCCTGTTGAAAAATGCGCGAGGAAGCATTGTGAATATTCTCGATGTCCATGCCGAGCGTCCTTTGCCCGGTTATAGCGCGTATTGTGCAGCAAAGTCTGGACTCTCTTCGCTGACGCGCAGTCTGGCGGTGGAGCTGGGGCCGCAGGTGCGCGTGAACGGCGTATCTCCAGGGGCCATACTGTGGCCGGAGGAGGGCGAGTCTTACGACACGTCAATGCGTGAGGAAACGTTGGCTCGCACCCCACTCCAACGTCAGGGTGATCCTGCCGATATTGCCGGGGCAGTTGGCTTTTTGGCCTGTGACGCGCCGTTTATTACGGGCCAGGTTCTGATTGTCGACGGAGGGCGCTCTCTGGTGGGTTGAAGTCCGATGGCCTAAGTATTTTTTTCTTCGAGGTGCCGTATCGCTTTTTCCATAAGGCCGGTCACCGCCTCTTCAACCCGTTCGCGAACTTCCCATAGTGTGTCCTCATCAGTGGCGCCTTTATATTTTCGAGTAGAGATCGGCCTACCAACGGCAAACACCATAGGAATCTTTTTGGGGAATAGGGTGTTGTAGCGACCGAGAGCAATAGGTGGAACTAACTCACCGTCGCGAAGTAGCTCGTTCAACTTACTCCGCTCCTTGAACAATGGCGCGAGAGCCCGGTTTTTCTTGATTCGACTGTAATCCCACAATATGTCGTAGCCGAGGTCTGCGCCATAGACGAAAAACGGGGTGATAGGATACCTGTTGGCTAATGCCATCCGCGCAAAGCCAGTGCGCTTCTTCCAGAAAAGACGGTGTTCCTCACCCTTTCGTTTAAGTGCTTCGCGGGCACCGCCGGGAAATACCAGAATATGCTCACCAGACTGCATTAGTCGTGTGCAATTATCCGGTGTTGCAGGCACCACGCCATGACTTTTGAGAATATCACGCCAGTAGGGAATCCTCTCATGTAACCGGTCGCTCAGTGCGCGCAATCGAATGTTCTTTTGCAGTTTCAGTTCGACCAGAAGTATCGCGAGGTCGTAGGAATAGATTGAATGATTACCGACAAGAAGAGAGGGCTTATTATTATCCAGGTTTTGCAGGCCGAGAAATTCATAATCAAATAATCGACGTTGCAAGAGATTGAGCAGTCTCAATGCACGAGGATTTTGCAGTGCATTGCGCTGCGAGTGGCGGGCTGTCATGCCATGATTTCTCTAGTTTTGAGTCGCAGTTTTCGGGCGCAGCGTTGGATAGACAAAAAAGTGGGTACTTTAAGCATGAGAGAGTTGTCTTTGTTGGTTGTTAACGTTCATCTATAGGTGGCGTATATCTGCGTGCTTAGCGGCCCCAGATATCCAATGCGGTTCTGATTACCATAGTGATCAGCACCAGTGACGACACCGTAAAGAGGGTAAAGCGCACCTCAATCTTATTCCACAAGGCCTGCTGCAATGTGTGTATAACGCGCAGACAGACGTAGGTCCAGGCCAGTGTCAGGTTTGTTCCTTCGCCTGTGCCCAGCAACGCCATAGTTAAAGCAATGGCGTAGAACATGGTCGGCTGTTCGAGTAAATGGTTATAGTTGTCTGCCTTCCAGCGCACCCGGGCGGGCAGTTCGGACATCTGTTGACCCTTGGGCAAATACGGATCCAGTTTCATGCCCATTTTCACAAGGGCGGGAATGCGCGTGGCATACATCCATACCCATGCCACGCTGGTCAGTAGCAGGAGGGCGACGACGGGCGCCAGTATATCGGTTGAAATGGGCATGGCTCGATCCTGCTGTGTTAGTCAAGGAAAAGAGAAACTGCGTAGACTATTGATACTGCGAGTATTGAAGTGAACAGGGGGCGCTGTCCAGTGCTTTTGAAACTAAGCTTACTTACGCCATCCCGTCTGTATTTATGGATGGTTGCAGCATCGGTCTGTGTTGCCCCACCATCGCCCTATGTATGCCGCGGTACTGATACTGATCCTCGCCTCTGTAACCGGGACTAACCGGGGTTTTTGGCTGCCTGCGCGGCGTTTGATACGCGCGCTTCAGAGGCTTCGAAAGACAAGATGGAATCGCCCCACAGGGCGGCGTGCTCGACCAGGCCTGTCTCGGAAAAGTGGCAAAAGTCATGTCGATCGTGCATATCGGACAGGGTGTCGGTGTCGGCGCCGGGGTAAACACCTTCGATCGCGTCGGGCAACCCGCGTTGTGCTGAGCGTATTGCATCACTCCCGAGGTCGTTACAGATAGTGGCCACTGCAATAAACACAGGGGCGCTAATGCCATAGTCACGCAAGGAGTCGACGAGTTCTGTAAACATCTCGGCGTATGCGTTTGGCGAGGTACCCGCTCGTGCATCGTTTTCGCCCTGATGCCACAGGACATGCGTGGGTGTGATCCCTGCTTTGTGCAGTTGTGCCGCCGCGTGCTCCACACGGGGATGAAGGCGTCCACCAGCGGTCCATTCTTTTAAGGAGGTGCCACCGATGCCAAAGGGTGCAATTAGCACCTTGTCGAAGGCCCCGCTTGCTACCAGGGAATCGCCGAGAATTCCCCAAACAGATCCGCCACTGCCATCCGCACCCAGCAGTGGATCTTCGCTGGTGTAACAGTGTCCGTCATGGATATTGAAATTTGCCACCTCAGGACCCGCTGTATGGCGGGTCTGGCCGAAGTTGGCGCTGTTGGATTGACCGAAAGTCATAAGCACTGCATGTCGCGGATTGTCTGACTGGAATGCATCACAAGGGACGCGCTCGCGCCCCGCGTCCGATACTCCACAGACGGTGACATCCTCGACGTTGCAGTAGGCTTGTTGCAGCGGCAATACGATGGCCATAGCCCAATCGCTGAAGGGTCTCGCCAGCTCAGGCCTGTACTTGCCTGCTACGGCACCAAGCCCGAACAGTGTGCCAAAGCCAGCGGCCAGCACGAAGAAGAGTAGTGCGCCAATCAATATGCGGCGGTAGTGTCTCGCCATGGTCCGGGCCTTTTTCTCGGATCATTTTCTCGCTTGTGCGAAGAGTGTCTCCCACATGGCCTTGGCGGGCAACCTTCGTATCGCCATCGTGCCGGCGGCGCTAGCGGCCGGACCGAACGGGGGGGGCGTCGATCGCGCCATGGCGCTGCCTGCTCCAACTGGCCAGCCAGCTGTATTAACAAGGCATCGTTGCCGTAGGCGGCAGAAAACATCATTCCGATAGGTAAACCGTTGTCGTTCCAGTGCAATGGCAGAGACATTGGTAGTGGACGATTCTCTCAGCGGCGGCATGCCAATTGCGCGAGATTACCGCTGTGATTAGACACCCAGCAGATATCGTTTGGCGAACTTCCGCAGGTGTCGACAAATGGGTTGGGCGTCGCGGCGAATAGTGTTCCGTCGGTCTGTTGCCAGCTTCCCGAATCGCCAGCAGCTGTAGCAATGCACGTATTCGAATTCCTGGGCAGGACGGCAAAAATATAGTCAATGCGCCGGTTAACCTGTAAACCCGGGTCTTCGAGACTGACGGTGTTACTGGCCCTGCCGGAGGTGCAACCGGTGCCAGTAGCGGGCTCACATTCTGCCCCACCGGCGGCCAGATAGGTGTCTACCCAGCCGCGGCGACTCATGGCTAGGTACTCGGAGCTCCCGGGAACCGCGTTGAAATCACCAGCAATCAGCGCAAGGCTATCCTCGGCACGGGTTTGCTCGACGTAGAGTGCGAGCTGTTCTGCCTGACAGGCACGCACAGTGTCGCGACTGTCGCATTCCGAAGGGCAATTGCTCATCAGTTCAATCTGTGTGCCGGGAAGCACATAGATAGAATCGCAGGGATTAGTCGCCGAATCTGATCCAGAGGCCAGGTGTGTCGTGTACAAATCGATGTTGCCTGCCGGGTGTGCAACGCGTACGTGTAGTACGTGCCGTATAAAGAGCATTAAATCTTCGTTATACAGCGCACTGTGCAGGAGCTGCGTACCGGTCTCGACAACAGGATAGCGACTCAATACAAGTTCTTCGTCTGTTTCGGCCGTAAAAACATTGAGAAAAGGTTGGTAGACCAGCTCATACCTGAAGCCGCATTGCGCTTCCAGGCTCGTGAGCTCTTCGGTGATCAGGCCGATAATGGAATCCAGCGGCCCGACCTGCTCTGTGGGAGAGCGCAGCAAGTACTCGAGATTGACGATTTCCTGCAGCGCTACGAGGTCGGGACAACCCCGGTTAACGAGGTGTCTGCTCAGCAGCTTTATCCTTTCCGTGATGCGGCATTGGTCGCCGTCTCCCGGTACTGGTGGGTCGCAATCGAAACCGTGTAGTATGTTTAGATTCGCCAGCGTAACGTTAGGCGTAGCATGGGCGACGAGCAAAGCACTGTCGCTGCTGTCGGAGCATCCGGGCAATGCCAATAAAGTGGACAGGCAAAGCGCGGAGAGAACGAGTTTGCCTGTCATTGCAAGGGCCCTCTTTGAGCGAAGCATATCAAGATGTTTGAAACAAAACAGTCTGCCAGTCTACGGGATACTGTCAATCGCCGCCAAGGCCGCGGAGCCACCTCTCTCTTAGGGGTGCTAGTGTTGGTCGTCGGCGTGGCGGCGTGTGATTCTGATAGCGGATCGAAGCCCTATGAGCGCGTGGCAAAAGATGGCGCCAAGGCGAAGCAGGAGTGGCGTCACTATCTTGGTGATAAACAATACAGTCACGCATCGCCGCTTGCTCAGGTAAACCGGTCTAATGTTCGCGATCTTGTTGAGGTGTGGCGCTATGACGCCAGAGGTGCAGCGGATGATGGCTCAACTCAGATGCAATGCAGCCCACTCGTGGTTCGGGGCATTCTTTACTGTACGTCACCGTTACTGCATGTCTTCGCGCTGGATGCATCGACAGGTGAGGAACTCTGGCGTTTTGATCCGTCCCGTAGTTTGGGCCTGCTGCCCAATCCGAACAGAGGTCTGACTTACTGGGAAAAAAATACCGATGGGAGCGGAGACAAACGGATTCTCTATACGGCGGGATCTTATTTGTATGCACTGGACGCTAGAACCGGGTCACCGATATCTGATTTTGGTGACGGTGGCAAAGTCGATTTACATGCCGGGTTGCCGGATCAATTTTCCGACACGGCAGTAATAGCGACTACCCCGGGGAGTATTTTCGAGGATCTGCTGATCATTGGCTCCCGGGTCGAAGAGTACAAGGGCGCTGCACCGGGACACATTCGGGCCTTTGACGTGGTATCGGGCGAGCTACGTTGGGTTTTTCACACCATTCCGCGCCCCGGCGAGTTTGGCTCAGACACCTGGCCGCCGGGCAGCTTTGACAGCGCCGGTGGTGCAAACTCGTGGGCTGGGATTGCTATTGACGAAGATCGGGGCCTCGCATTCGTACCCACGGGCTCTCCCAGTTTTGATTTCTACGGTGATGACCGCCACGGTGACAACCTGTTTGCGAACTCGCTGATAGCGCTCAATGCTGCAACGGGCGAGCGCGTTTGGCATTACCAGTTTGTACGACACGACCTGTGGGACAGGGACCTTCCATCTCCGCCGAACCTGATCACCCTTAGCCGGGATGGGAATAATATTCCCGCAGTAGCTCAGGCAACCAAGACCGGACACTTGTTTGTTTTTAACCGCGAAACCGGCGAGCCCCTGTTTCCTATCCGTGAGGAGCCGGTGGTAGGTAAGGCGGTGACGGGGGAGCGACCGGCTATCAGTCAGCCGCTACCGGTGATGCCGCCACCCTTTGCGCAACAGGTGTTCGTACCGTCGGATCGCACTCTCTCAGCGCAAAAGGCGGTGAAAATGCGCACCGACAACCTCGATCAGGGCAGCGTGTTCATGGTGCCGGGTACGCAGGGTATGGTGCTTTACCCGGGCATGGATGGCGGTGCCGAGTGGGGTGGCGCGGCCTGGGACCAGTCGAGTGAAGTGCTTTATATCAATAGCAACGAGGTGCCTTATTTGCTGCAATTGACTGCGGTTCCGAAAGACCTGGGCATGGGGCCAGAGGTGGGGTACCTCGCTCTGTGTGCAGGTTGTCACGGCGCAGATTTGCGCGGCGACGGCGTCTCGGTTCCTGGATTACAGCAATTGTCCGACAGAATGTCTCCCTTTGAAGCCTACCGCATTGTGAGTGAAGGAAGAGGCAGGATGCCCGCTTTCGGACAGATTCCGTGGTATGCGAGGGCTGCCATTTTATGGCATGTATATACCGCGGATCAGAAGGGCCCGGAGGGTCAGGGTGCGAAAGTCGCGGTGGCATCGGAGTCATCGTTCCTGAATGCTGGCTTCCAGAAACTGACTGACCCGGAAGGCTTTCCAGCCTCGCGGCCACCCTGGGGTACCCTCACTGCGATCAATCTGTCTCGGGCAGAAATACTTTGGCAGATTCCGCTCGGTGATTATCCGCGTATGCTGGAGCAGGGCAAGTTCGGGCTTGGTGCTGAGAACTACGGTGGCGCGATTGTCACAGCGGGTGATCTACTGTTTATTGCGGCAACGCCGGATCGTGTGATCAGGGCCCTCGACAAGCACTCGGGTGAGGAACTGTGGCAGGCAGCGCTGCCAGCGGCAGGATTTGCCACGCCGATAACCTACGCGGTTGATGGCAAACAGTACATCGTGATCGCTGCTGGTGGTGGAAAGCTGGGGCAACCCAGTGGCAGTAGTTATGTCGCCTATGCGCTTCCCGAGTAGCGGCCTCGATCTAGCCTATGCGTCCCGGTGCATACTTTCGAAATAGCTTTTCAGTGTGGTGGTGCCGCGCTTGGGCCCGACGCCATCGATCTCGCCTGCCGTGACGATAAAGTCAGCGAGGTCGCCGAATTGTTTGGATAGCAGGTTGATTAGCTTCACCAGCCCCCGAGCCAGCCACATTGGGATTACTGTTATTTTAACCGGCTTACCGACTACCTCGAAAGCCAGTGCTGCGGCTTCACGCTGGGTCATTATGTCTGGTCCGCCAGCGGCAACTTCCAGTGCGTCGCCCTCTGCTGTATCGACACAAACTTCTGCGAGATCACGGCCGTGGATGGGGTTCATCAGATTGGTGCCCTCGCCAACCAGAAATGAACGCCCTTTGCTCGCCATATCGTATAGCACTCCCATATCTGAGAAATAGCCACAGGGACGCACAATCCGGTACTCCAGCCCCGATTGCTGCAACTCGGCGACCACTTTTTCATGAGCCTGTGTAATGGCCAGGTGCATAAGGTTCTCGGCTCCCTCCATAGAAACGTAGACAAAACGCTTTATGCCTCCTGTCACCGCGAGGTTGATAAGGTTGCGGTTGCACTGGTAATCAACCTGTTCAAAAGTGAGCCCATCCCTCTGACGGGAAATACCCACTGAGGAATATACGAGATCAATATCATCCATGAGTCCCTCTAACGTCTCAGGTTTGGTCACCTCGCCGACAAAAATCTCATCCATGTCGTCTTCGCTGAGTGCTGGCGCTGTAAAGGGCCCGGGTTCGAGCAAGCGTTCGCGACTTCGCGTCAATACACGCACCCAGTAGCCACGTTCTTTAAAGGCTTTTACCGCGTATTTGCCGAGGTAACCTGTAGCACCCGCAATGACAAC
>OCVR010001205.1_pt1 | contig 21062 bp, 23 predicted proteins | sample 1539091 | NCBI WGS metagenome assembly OCVR01 (sample SAMEA3355530, study PRJEB22509) | marine metagenome | biome: marine; feature: coastal ocean; material: water | place: USA | collected 2010-08-07 | depth 16 m | reverse complement strand
AATTAATATTAAATATTAAATAAAATGAGGTTTTTATCTTTTATAACAATTTTTAGTACGATAATTTTCTTAGGAAGTTGTAACAAAGAGGATTTGTCTCCAAATACTTCTGATGCTGATTTTGATGTGCCTATAATCATCCCTAAGGGAGATGAAAATTATATTACAATGGACTCTGATTACGTATTTGATCAAAATGTACTTCACACTTTCGAACTAAAAATTTCAGAAAGTAATCTTGCATTTCTAGATGCTGATCCAGCTGCTGAAGAGTACGTGGAAGGGATGCTCATTTTTCAGGGGGATACTATCAGCCCTGTAGGTGTCAGATACAAAGGCTCAGTTGGGGCATTTGTGGGTTGTTTGTCAGGAGGTAACGTCTTCGCACCTTCAGGAGAAAAGACCTGTACTAAGTTGTCTATGAAAATCCAAATTAACTGGGAAGGGAGAGATGAAAAATTTTTCAAACAAAAGAAATTGCAATTTCATTCTATGAATCTTGATCCAACCCAGATGCATGAAAGACTTGGCTATTGGTTATTTAGAGAATTGGGAGTCCCTGGCCCAAGATCGGTGCACTCAAGACTATTGATTAATGATGAGTATGTTGGGTTATTTGCATTGACAGAACAAATTGACAATAGGATGATCAAGTACAACTTTGATGATGACGATGGAAATCTTTACAAAGAAATTTGGCCACTCAGTATGTCAGGTGAACCATACAGTGATCAAAAATATATTGATGCTCTCAAAACAAATGAAGATGATAACCCAAGCATTGATCTAATCAAAAATTTCGGTGAAGAAATAAAAAATGCTAGCTCAACAGATGTCAATGCCATCGTTGAACAATATATGAATATCGATGAGATCATATCTTATGCAGTAGTAGATCGAACTATCAGGCATGATGATGGTCCTTTTCATTGGTACTGTGGTGGAAATGATTGCAGCAACCATAATTATTATTGGTATGAAGAACCATCTAAAAATGAACTTCATTTGATCCCATGGGATTTAGGTAATGCTTTTGAAAATATTAATAATAATGCCAATCCCGTTACGCTAATTGCTGACGACTGGGGAGAGACAAGCAATAATTGTGAGCCTTTTCCCTTTGGGGGTTTTGGCATTGAGCAATGGTCGGCATCATGTGATAAACTTATAAAATCCTGGTCTACTAATACGGAGCTGTATGATCAAAAGAAACAACTATTGATTAACGGTCCGATGTCTGTAGCGTCTACAGATCAAATATTGACAGATTGGCAAAATCAAATTAAGGCAGCCACAGTGGAAGCTAGTGATATGCACAATGACGCTTTATCGCTTGTTCAATGGGAAGCCGCGATTATGAATTTAAAAGAGCAGCTTGAGTTTGCGAGAAATAATTAAAATATAGCTGATAACAATGTATCTGAAATCAAAACCGCCTATCGGCAGGCTTCACTTCGGATACTAAACGTTACTGAAAGCCTAAGTCTCCAGTCCTAGGTCCGGAGGATAAAGAATCTCTTGTAAGTTGAGTTAAGACTAAATCGTCTCTAAGGTCAGTAAATCTACTTCCGAATAATCCCAAGCCGTATGAAAGACTACCCTCATACACTGGTATTTCACCACTACTTGTGATTCCTAAGTTGGCTTGGCCAATACGTATATAATCTGAAATCTCGATTGATCCAGATATTAGTGTGAATGATGCACCCCTTTGCTGACGAGTAATGCTTGGATCTACGACAAGAGAGTTACCAACCAAATCATAAAATCCAGTGCTGAGTACATCTATTTCATTAATCTCGGAATTCTTCAATAAAGACCAATCTATGCTCTTGGGGGTCGTTACCCCATCTATAGTCTCATCATAGAATAATCTCACATAGGCGTCATAGATTGCATTAGTCGAATTGTTATTCCAATTGATTCTAAATCTTCTTGCTGGATCTATGTTTAGTCCCCCTTCATCTGCAGGTGTAGCCAAAAATGGAGGTTTGATTAAAACTGTATTCGCTACTATCTGAGGTCTATTATCCCCTATGTCGATAGTCAACATATATTGCTCTTCTGGTTCTAGTGTAATATCTGCAGTACGAAGTTTGTATAATGTATTTGGAGCAGTAGCAAAAATTCCATCTTGCCTAGGGTATCCCTCAAGATTGCCATCTACCTCATCCATTATCCATGCCTCACCAGTGGTCACTCTTGTCAATGTCACTATCGCATCAGCATAATACAAACTATCTGGAATCTGAGCTATCTCTAATGCAGAAATATTCTCATCTATAAATGCTCTCTCTACTCTAAAATATTGAGCGGTATCAGCTGCATTGATGATTGCATATACCACAGGTATTTCTACTTTATCTGTAACTAAGTCAAAGTCGTTATCGCAGGCTGTGAAAATGACTACAGAGACAATAATTGCTAAAAAACCTTTTATTATCTTATTCATCTATTAATATAGAATTTTTTAATGTTATCAATTAGGCCTCAAAATTAAGATAAACAATGATTTTTTAGATGCTTAAGTTGTACTACTTTGAAGAAAAATTGTGGATATGTTTTTTCATGATATTATATAACCGTTATATTTCCAAAAAGCAATTGAAATAGTCAAAGGATAAACCAATCAGGACTTTGGCGAATTCTATTAGATAAGGTTTACGAATTAGTTTAATTATACAAATACAAATAAAGATTATACCTACCTTGTCCAACTTAAAACTTAAGAGATAATGTCGACAGCTAAAAAGGATGTAAAAAGAGTGACCGTACATACTATCCATGCAATGAAGCAGAAGGGAGAGAAAATATCCATGCTTACTGCTTATGATTATAGTATGGCTAGGATCTTAGATGCCGCAGGCACTGATGTTTTATTGGTAGGTGACTCTGCAAGTAATGTGATGGCAGGTCATGAGACCACATTACCTATTACACTTGACCAGATGATTTACCATGCCTCATCCGTCATCAGAGCAGTGAAAAGGTCTCTAGTGATCGTAGATTTACCTTTTGGTACCTATCAAGGGGATAGTAAAAAGGCACTTAACTCTGCTATCCGAATTATGAAAGAGTCTGGCGCACATGCGGTAAAACTCGAAGGAGGAAGCGAAGTAAAGGACTCGATCAAGCGAATACTCAAAGCTGGAGTCCCTGTTATGGGCCATCTCGGTCTCATACCGCAGAGTATTTATAAATTTGGTACGTATACTGTGAGGGCTAAAAAAGAAGCAGAAGCTATTAAGCTTCTTGAAGATGCTAAGATGCTTCAAGATATAGGTTGCTTTGGTATGGTACTAGAGAAAATCCCAGCAGAACTGGCTAAGCAAGTTTCTCTATCTGTAGATATCCCAACCATAGGAATTGGTGCTGGACCTGATACTGACGGTCAAGTACTCGTTACGCATGATTTACTAGGTATTACAAAAGATTTTCATCCACGATTCCTTAGAAGATACTTAGAACTTTTCGATACTATCAAAGGAGCGGTAGAGCACTATATAGAAGATGTGAAGTCTAACGATTTTCCTAATGAAAAAGAGCAATACTAGGTAAAAATGTTAAAGTATTGGAAAGCGATATTATTAGTTTTAGTACTCTTGGCTACAGGATTAGCATATTATGGCTATAACATCATTTATGGCCCAAACATATCTGATATACTTACCGAAACAAGTCTAAATTTACCACAAGGCACTGATTTTGATGCATTGACTAAGATCTTAGTAGACGAAGATATAGTAATCGATGAGTCTAATTTTAGGATGGTTTCAAAACTTATGAAATTTGATACTAGAAGAAATATCTCTGGTAGATTTGAAATAGTACCCGGATGGAGTAATCGCGAACTCATATCGCTGCTAAGAGCCAACAAGCAAGTACCTATTAATGTCACGATTAATAATGTTAGGCTAATTAGTGATATGGCGGGTAAGGTATCTCAGTATATAGAACCTGATTCGCTTACAATTCTCAATTACTTGACGGATGAAGACAATCTAAAGGAATGGGGATATACCACTGAAACAATTCTATCCTTGTTTATTCCGAATACTTATCAGTTTTATTGGGATACTTCTCCAGAAAAATTTGTCAAAAGAATGCAAACAGAGCATGACAAATACTGGAATACTAAAAATAGAAGAGAGAATATAGCCAAGAATGGACTTACACCTTCTAAAGCCTATACTCTAGCCTCTATTATCGAAAAAGAAACTACTAATCCAAACGAGACCAAAACCATCTCAGGGGTATACCATAATAGACTTAAACAAGGGATAGCCTTACAAGCGGACCCAACAGTAGTATTTGGGTTAGGTGATTTTACGATCCGGAGAGTACTAAATAAACATCTAAAGCATCCATCGCCCTACAATACTTATATACACGCAGGACTTCCACCTGGGCCTATCTATATGCCTACACTTTCTAGTTTAGATGCTGCCATATTTCCAGAAGATCATAAGTATATCTTCTTTTGCGCCAAGCCTGGATATGATAACGAACATTCTTTTGCTAGGTCACTCATTCAACATAATCGCAATGCGCGCATATACCACTTATGGCTCAATGAAGAAGGCATCAAATACTAAACTACAAGAATAAATATTTATTGAATTAAAAATACCTATCAATTGAATATCAATTAGTTGCATTGACTTTTGATTAATATCTATTATATTTGAACTATAATATATTAGCAAAGGTTATTTAGATAGTATTTTACGAAATACAGTTTTTAAATTTTAGTATTCTTTACCATTGGAATGACACCAAGGTTGTAAAATTCTAAGTTCAATTTATTTATCACATTAATTATTTTTTATTATGAATATTTTTGTTGCGAAACTCAATTACAGAACCACAAAGGAAGAACTACAATCAGCATTCGAACAATTCGGAGAAGTATCTTCAGCCAAAATTATTATGGATCGCGATACTGGTAGATCTAAAGGATACGGTTTCATAGAGATGTCTGATGATGATGCAGCTAATGCAGCAATTGCAGCACTGAACGAAAGTGACCTTGATGGTCAAAATATCGTAGTTAAACAATCTGAAGATAGACCAAAAAGAGACAATCACGGCGCTGGAAACAGATACTAGTACACTAATAGAAACATTATATGAGAGTCAGTTGAATATATTCAGCTGACTTTTCTTTTATATAATTTTGTGCAATTGCTCAGTAATTTAGATTGTTCAATCCTAATGCTGAATTATTTTTTACCAATCATCTACTTTCTGTGCTAAAAATACTCGTCGTGACTGCGGCCTTTTATCCTGGAAAGGAGGCTATTTAAACTAGATTAATTGATTTAAATTGGATAATTCATTTTTGTATAAAATACTTCAATTCTTACAATTTTTTTATTACTATTTATAAACTATAATGACAGAACAACAAAAGATGTGGTACGCTATGGGTGTACTCATAGGTACAGACTTCAAAGGACAAGGAGAAGCAACTATTGACTCAGAATCGTTACTCGCAGGTATGACTGATGTATACGCCGGCAATGAAAAAATCGCAGCAGAAGAAGCAGCTCAAATCGTAGGGGATTATAGAGCTCAAAAGATGTCAGTAGTAGGCACAGCTTGGTTAGCAGAAAATGCTAAAAAAGAAGGCATACAATCACTTCCGAGCGGACTACAATATAAAGTGCTATCTAAAGGTGACGGAGCTAAGAAGCCAATAGCTGCTGATACAGTAAGTACTCACTATGAAGGATCATTAATCAATGGTCAAGTATTCGATTCTTCGTATAAAAGAGGAGAGCCTGTTGCGTTTCCACTTAACCGTGTAATCGCAGGATGGACTGAAGGTATCCAGCTTATGACTGAAGGAGATACATTCGAATTTTATATACCATTCAATTTAGGGTATGGCGCTCAAGGCGCTGGAAATGATATTCCTCCGTATGCTACATTAATATTCAAGGTAGAGCTACTTGGGATAGAGTAAATTTTGGATTTTATGATTGGTTATTTATCTAATTATAGATAATATAAAGAGCTGCAAGACTTTGTTTTTGTGGCTCTTTTCATTTACTAATAGCTAGTTACATCTAACTAGTCATCAACCCCATAACTCCTTCAAAGTAATACAAATAACACTTTATACGACAGCGCCATTTCTCTAATCGCTTCATTTTTATATCTTTAGAAAATATTGATATACTAAACAATGGGAAAGAAAACCAACCGAAGGAAATTCATAAAACACACTTCTATTGCTTCTGTAGCTGCGATGATTATTCCGCGGCATGTATTGGGTGGTGTAGGTTACGTATCGCCAAGTGACCAAATCAGAATAGCGACTATAGGAGCTGGAGGAAAAGGTAAGAGTGATACATTTAATGCTGCAGGTCTGATCAATGGCATAGGAACCGCTACTGAGCAAATCGTAGCATTATGCGATGTAGATTATAAGCAAGCGGCTAAGACATTTGGAATGTTCCCAGATGCTAAGAGATATAAAGACTATCGTAAGATGTTAGCAGAGATGGATAGCGAAATAGACGCTGTAATTATTTCTGGTCCAGACCATATGCATGCACCAGCAGGATTGGATGCTATCAGCAGAGGGAAGCATGTCTATATACAAAAACCACTTGCTCATGATGTGGCTGAGGCCAGAGCATTGACAGAAGCCGCACGTGAGCATAATATCGTTTCACAGATGGGTAATCAAGGTAGCTCCTCTGATGATATTCGTCGTATATGTGAATGGATAGATGCCGGGCTTATAGGGGAAGTACGTAATGTACATTGCTGGACTAATCGCCCAGTATGGGAACAAGGAATGCAAAGACCTAAGGAGATACAAGCCATACCAGATAGCTTGGATTGGAATCTTTGGTTAGGTACAGCTCCTGAGCGGCCGTATCACTCAACGTATCATCCGTTTGGCTGGAGAGGTTGGTGGGACTTTGGTACTGGTGCACTAGGAGATATGGCATGTCATATAATGGATCCAGTAGTGCGATCGCTGAAGCTCAAGTATCCTACTCACGTTCAGGCATTTGCACCTTTTCATGTTCGTAATTGGAGACGAATAGATTCATTTGAAGCACCACCTCTAGCAAGTACGGTACACTTTGATTTTCCTGAGAGAGATGGTATGCCACCAGTACATTTAGTTTGGTATGATGGAGGTATGATGCCTCCAAGACCAGCAGAACTTAACGATAATGAACCTATGGGCAATGTGGATGGTGGTGTTATTTTTGAAGGAACAGCAGGCAAAATTATGTGCGACTGCTATGCTGCCAACCCAAGACTACTACCTATTAGCAATATGAAAAGATTTCAAGAGCCAAAGCAAACCATAGATAGAGTGAAAGAGCCTAATCATCAACAAAACTGGATCTCGGCTATTAGAGGCGAATCGGTTGCCAGTTCTGGGTTTGATTATGCAGGTCCATTCTCGGAGATTGTATTGATGGGTAACCTAGCAATTAGATCTCTATATGCTCAAGAAGAAAGAGAAGACAATGGAAAAAAGTATATGGCCTTCACTGGTGTCGGAAAACGCTTAGCCTGGGATGGCAACAATATGAAAATTACCAATTACGAGCCAGCCAACCAATTTGTAAGGCGTACTTATAGAGATTTTTAATACCATAATTCGAAGATCAAATTCAACTGTCAAGATCAAGTTCAAAACAAACTAGATCTCGCTAACGCTAGCCCAATCTCACATTTTAAAACCTGGTCCTGATACTTGAATTTGTAATTGTTTTCTAGTGCTCGTGACCACTATGGTCACCATGATCATGGTCATGTCCATCGTGATCATGTCCTTCATGACTTTCTGTCTTCTTATTTTTATTTTTCACAAGATCCATTTTACATACTGGACATGTACCCTCTTTAACACCTCCACTACCCTTGCAGTGCATTGGACAGATATAGTCCGACGTCCAATCTGGTCCTGACTTATCGATAGTACCTTCTGGAATGTGCTTATGCATGTTGTCACCATGCTCATGCTTACAAGATGTTATAGATCCTACGAGTACAAATGTGCAGAGTACCAAAATTATATTCAATATAGATTTCATAAATAACTTGTTTTCGATTAATATTATTAAGCTAAATTAACTTGAAATCGATAGATGACATAGATATTTCGATATTCTTATTAAAATATGATAAAAGCTGATTACGTTTGAATATCTTCATATAACAGAAATATAAATTAGAATCCACCTATGGAATACAACGATTCATCAAATCATGATTCTGAAAATCAAAGATCTAAATGGTATATAGAATTAGTAGATGGCAATAAATTCATTATTCTATTTATTTTAAGTTTAGGATTGTATGCGATTTGGTGGATGTATAAATCTTGGCGATTCTTTCAACAAAAAGAAGAACCAGATATGATGCCAGCGGCTCGAGCAATATTTGGAATATTTTGGGCTTATCCATTATTTAGGCGCATTCAGATATATGCCAAAGAGAATGGTTATACATCTACCTATAACAGCGGATTATTATTTGTAGGATATTTCTGTATGAATCTATCTTCAAGATTACCAGATCCGATAGGCCTAGTAGCGATAATGGCTTTCGCATTTCTGATACCACCGGTTAGGGCGCTCAATTTTGCTATTATGAATTCTGATGAATATGATGGTGAAGAAGTAGACAGATATTCTGCAGGTCAAATGGCTATTGTCGCATTTGGTATTATATTTTGGGCGATGATTATATTAGGATTATTTAGTGAACCTAGCTTCTGATGGGAAAGGCGAAACAAAATCTTAAATCACATCTCTACCAATACACCATCTACACAATCAATAACTCTCGCAGGATAATCATTGATTAATCGACTATCGTGAGTGGCAAATATAGTCGCTGTACCAAAGTCTTGATTGATTTGTTGAAATAGTTGAAACACTTCATCACTAGATTGTGGATCTAGATTACCAGTTGGTTCGTCAGCTATGATGAGCTCTGGAGTATTGAGTATAGCTCTAGCGATACATAGTCGCTGCTGCTCTCCACCACTAAGAGAAAACACCTTCCGGTCTATCATATCAGTCAATCCTACGGAAGCCAGTACATCATCTACCCTACTAAGCACTTTAGTTTTGTCTTTCCAGTCAGTCGCTTCTAAAATGAAAGTCAGATTTCGCTTTACCGTCCAACTAGGAAATAAACTAAAATCTTGGAATACCATTCCAATTTTTCTGCGAAGGTCAGGTATTTCTTCCTTGGAGATCTTAGATAGATCAAATCCTAAAAGCTCTGCATAGCCTGATAGTAATGAGTACTGACCATACAAGGTCTTGAGCAATGTAGACTTACCAGTACCAGAACGACCTGTCACGTAGCAAAATTCTCCTTGCATCACTTGCAAATTGACATCGTGCATGACTTCTTTCCCTTCGTTACCGATTACGCATTGTTGCAGATTGACTACCATGGTGTAAAATTAATATTTTTCAAATATGGTGTAAAACTTAATACTAATCGAACAAATTCTTTAAATATTAGGTTAACAATAGCAACTAATTATGATGCCCTTGTCAAACTACATATTTCTTAACTTAATGTATACAGCACTATACAAATAACTATTGAAGCACCTCTTACTTTAACTTCTAAGAAAAGAAATTTTATAGAGAGCAAAATCAAGAGCTTAGACAAGAAGTACAGTCATAATATCACTCAGGCCAACGTATTTTTTAAATTAGATGGACGGTAACGATCCTAAGGATGTATTAGCAGAGATCAGATTGAGAATTTCAGGTAGTAATATATTTGTCGGAGATGCTGCTGTATGTGATGAAAGGGCAATCTCAGGAGCATTCACATCTTTAAAGCGTCGAACTAAGAAAGTGAAGGAGAAGCGCAAGGATCATAAATTTCCAGTAAAAAAATGACAGATAACGTTTACAATGTCTTTTTAAAGAGCCTAAAGTCCATGTAAAACAGTAACATTTTATTTAGTATAAAAATATGAGTTTAGTTAACTATATATCGCTGAACTCTTTTTTTGTTGGGGGAGGGATAATTATACTTAGATAGCTGTAAGTCTGCTCTTATGTATTACATAGATTTAATACATTAATCAATTGGTTTACTATCATTCTATATAATTCATCTCTTATTCTATCTTTGCGACTTTATAAACACATTATACTTTTAAAAGATATCATAAATGGCATTACAGTGCGGAATCGTAGGACTACCAAACGTTGGAAAATCAACTTTATTTAATGCGTTGACATCAGCGAAAGCATTAGCGGCTAACTACCCATTTGCAACTAAGGAGCCCAACATAGGTATGATTACAGTACCTGACGAAAGGTTGGACAAGCTATCAGAGCTAGTGCAGCCAGAGAAGGTACAACCGACTACTGTTGAGATTGTCGATATTGCTGGTCTGATCAAAGGAGCCAGCAAAGGTGAAGGACTTGGAAATCAATTTTTAGCGAATATCCGTGAGGTAGATGCTATCGTCCACGTAGTGAGATGCTTTGTGGATGATAATGTAATTCACGTCGATGGAAATGTAGATCCAGTAAGAGATAAGGACATAATAGATACCGAGTTGATTCTCAAGGATATAGAAACAGTAGAAAAAAGATTAGATAAGCAGAAAAAGGCTGCTAAAGGTGGTGATAAATTAGAAGGAAAGAGAGTAGAGATTATAGAAACGATGATGGCTCACCTATCCGACAGTAAGCCAGCGAGAAGTATAGATTTATCAGAAGATGGGCAGGAGATGCTCAGTGAGATGCAATTACTTACGGCCAAGCCGATCATCTATGTTTGTAATGTAGACGAGGAGTCTGTCATAGACGGAAATGAACATACTAAAGCATTTGCCAAATGTATCGTCGGAGAAGATGCTGAAATGATACTTATTTCTGCAGGAATCGAAGCAGATATCGCTGAGTTGGAAACTAAGGAAGAGCGAATGGAGTTTATTGAAGCTATGGGTCTTGCTGAAGCAGGGGTTAATCAGGTTATCCGAGCATGTTATAACATACTTAATCTTATCACTTACTTTACTGCAGGTGTTAAAGAAGTGAGAGCTTGGACTGTTTTGAAAGGATCAACCGCTCCGCAAGCAGCTGGTGTAATTCATACTGATTTCGAAAAAGGATTTATACGCGCAGAGGTAATCAAGTATGCTGATTATGCAGAGCATGGTTCTGAGTCCGCTGTAAAGACTGCTGGAAAGCAAGGAATCGAAGGAAAGGAATACATTGTAACTGACGGTGATATTATGCACTTTAGATTCAATGTTTAAGTATTGGGATATACTTACATAGCATTCTACAAGCCATTTGACGTACTCTCACAATTTACCAAAGAGATAGAGACGCATAAAACTTTAGCTGATTATCTAAATATCTCTAAGGACATCTATCCAGTAGGAAGATTGGATAGAGATAGTGAAGGTTTACTCCTGTTGACTGATGATAAGCGACTAAATCACAAACTTTTAGACCCAAAATACAATCACCCACGCACCTATTGGGTTCAGGTAGATGGCACTATAACTTCTGAAGCTATAATAGCTCTAGAAGCCGGTCCAATCATTAAAGTTGGAAAGTCGATGTACAAGACCCAAAAGTGTAAAGCAAAAATTATTGATCGGCCTAATCTTCCAGATCGTAGTCCCCCTATACGCGTACGGAAATCTATACCTACTAGTTGGGCTTCTATTACACTCACAGAAGGTAAGAATAGACAAGTAAGAAAGATGTTTGCTTCCGCAGGATTTCCTGTATTGAGACTGGTTAGAATTACTATCCAAAACCTTGATCTATCTGGCCTAGTTCCAGGTGAACATCGGATAGTCACTAAATTTGATTTACTCAATAGAGATCCCGAATAGGCTCATTAGCGTTAGTTCTGCCAATCAATTCACTACACATATTTATATAGTTAATGCGAAAAGTATAAATTATTAATAAAAGCTGAGTAACAGTTGTCATTTATGCTATAAATAATTACTTTTGCACTCATTTTATAACAATTTAATCTTTCACTAATGCCAAAGATGAAGACGCACAGTAGTGCAAAGAAGAGATTTAAGATTACTGGTTCGGGTAAAGTTAAGAGGTTTCAGGCTTATACTTCTCATATGATGAGAAACAAGTCAAAGAAAGCTAAGACTAGACTAGGTGGATCAACTCTTGTATCTAAAGCAGATCAAAAGAGAATCAAAGCACTGCTTTGTATCCAATAATATTGGATCTTATTTTTCTATTATTTAACGAGGATACAGGTTTAAAGAATCAAAAACAATTGATCCCTGTATTGAACTAAAATTTCAAATTATGCCTAGATCGGTAAATGCCGTAGCTTCAAGAAGAAGAAGAAAAAAAATCTTAAAAGCAGCCAGAGGGTACTTTGGTGCTAGAAGTAAAGTCTATACAGTAGCTAAGAATGCTGTTGAAAAAGCAATGCAGTATGCATATATTGGACGTAAGCTTAAGAAAAGAGCTTTCAGAAGACTATGGATCGCACGTATCAATGCAGCAGCGAGACAAGAGGGAATGTCATACAGTACATTCATGCACGGTCTATCTAAAGCAGATATCAAACTAAATAGAAAAGTTCTTGCTGACCTTGCAATGAATCACTCAGAATCATTCAAGACACTTGTAAACCAAGTGAAGTAAGCTTAGCTTTCCAATAATATATAGTAAGGGATAATCTCAATGAGGTTATCCCTTTTTTTATGGTTTATGCAGAGGAATACTCTAACAACAGATCAGGAGTCAAGACCAAAATCTTATGTGGTTATTCTGTATAAAAATCTTGTACCAAGTTAGACCAATTCATCAAATATTTAGAAGCCTAAATACTCTACCAATCCAAAGTAGTTTGCCGCCTGAAGCACAATCAATGCGTATACACCTGCAAGTAGATCATCTGCCATCACACCAAAGCCATTCTTGATCTTACGGTCTATAGCGCCAACACCTAATGGCTTTAGAATATCAAAAAATCTAAACAGTCCAAAGCCAAACAACATATTAAACCAGCCATAAGGCATACAGATAAATGTAAGCCAAATACCGATAGACTCATCCATTACAATCTTACTCGGATCATCTCCCCATTCGTCCTTGAGAACTTCACAGCACCAAGAACCTATGATTGTAAATACAATAGTCAGTCCTATCATCCAAGCATTGATTTCCTCAGGAGCATATTGATATATTAAATAGTAAATAGCTACTCCAAATACAGCTCCCCAAGTACCGGGAGCCCAAGGAATAAATCCAAAGCCAAATGATGTTCCTATTGCTTTTGCTATCGTTTTCTTCATACAACAAAGATATCTAAATTACCAAAACCTATATACATAAGATGGACTGCACATTACGCACAGCCCACCTTTAATTCTTTACTATATTATTAAGTAAATTACTTAGTCACTATTACCCTTCCTGTTTGCGATCCATTTACTCTTACGATATATACGCCTTCTTGGAAAGTAGATACGTCTATCATAGCATAGTTTTGCAATCCAGATTTTATTATCACGCTCTGACCGCTCAATGTAAAGAGCTCTACCCTATGACCAGAACCTTCTGGAAGATCTATAGTTAGGTTAGCACTAGCTGGCACAGGATACATACGAAGCGTTGTAGTCGTCAGTTTATCAATATCTGTCAGAAAGTCACAAAAGTCCTCTCTTGGCTCTTGCTCTATCCATCCTTTAGAAGATAAGTCCTTTCCATCGAATGCCTCAAAATCTACAGGATATTTATGAGATCTAAATGTGAGGTTATTATTCATCAGTAAAGTATCTCCCTGTGGAACTACCGCTCCACCTCTTAAAGGAGTGATATACTCCCAAACGATTTCATTATCTGGAGTAATCTCAAATGTATATCCAAATCGCCCTACTGTAATCAAGTAATTATCATTCACTAATTGCTGAAAGCTAGACAATCCAGTAGAATACATTCGCTGAGGAGTAGGATGTGTAATTGTAAGATCAAAATCGGCCGGTATATATTGACCATCCATGATCATATAATTGCCATCATAATCGTCGAACATAGGATCAAAAATATTAACAGTACTAAAATCAGATCCCACTCTATTATTAAACACCATCACCTTACCAAAATCTACTTTTCCTGGGCTAATGTGTTCTAGATTCCAATGTGCATCATGCTGAAAGAATAGTTTCTGATCCGTAGAATCTCCTGCTCTATATGTCATTGGATTTCCCCACCTATATAGTAGATCTCCACCTTGGCCCCACAGACCACCAGTAGATCCAGCTGCGTCTTCGGTACTTGTAGTATGGTCGATCACCCATATCTCATCAAAGTACGGGATACTCAACATGATCTGATTAAACTCTGGGTGATAATCTATAGCATTGGCATGTAGCCAATCCGCATCACCATCATGTGTGTCATAATTAATATCAATCAATTCTGGATGATCTCCCACTACTCCAAAGTTCGCTTTTGTTTCATCGTAGTCTTGGATTAGGTGATCCCAAGCATGCCACTCCCAAACGACCTCTCCACTTTCGGGATTGAGCTCTAATACGTAGTCTGGCCATAATATATTGTCTGGAAGATTGAGCGAATCTCTTCCTGCCGCTATTGCATCTTCTTTGGATATCGACTCCCAGCTTATCGCGAGTACATTTCCACTGGGTAAAACTTCAATATCATGGTGTAATCTATCATTTTCATCATTGAGCGTAAAGGTTGATAGCAGCTCATTATCCCATGATTTTACTTCTATCGTAGCACCGCCTCCTCCTGCCCATATGGCATCACCAGCCACAGATGATGGTCTACTTGTAGTTACGAGATTACCATTCTCCATTAAGTATGCAGTATTCCCTGGTTTCGTTTCTTCTGCACCTTCCCACTTATGCACAATCTCACCACAATTATTGATAAGATAGACGTTAGATTGGTTGTGAGGATAAAGCAAAGTATATCCATCATCAGCGAGCCAGCTTTTGAGAGATATTAATCCTACGGTATTATCTTGAGCTAATATCCCTGTCATAAAGACACCCATTAGCAACACAGTGAAAGTTCTTCTCATATCATGTATTTTGTTTGGTGATAGTCCCTGCTAACGCAAGCACTTCATTCTTATTTATTTAAATTATTACCCTTTAATTATTTTAAATGTTTTCGTTGTATAGTTCACCTCATTTATTATTTGCAAAAAGTAACAACCAACGGAAACATCTAAGTTTTTACGAATCACATTATCACTAGATCTGAATGTTGGTAATACTTCTCTACCAAACAAATCAAAGGTCTTAAATACTAGCACCTGTGAATCCTCATTTACAATAATTAATTCATTCACAATGGGATTCTCTAGAAGCTTCACCTTATCAAGCCTCTCGTATTCCACAGCTACCTCTTCTTGTACTATATCACAGTCATAATTACTATTTAACTCTATTGGCCCAATAGGTATCAAATCTCCTATAAGACCATTATAATCTACAGTATATCTTTCTGAGGCAAATACATCACTCTTTGGACTATTATCGCCTTGTGTAGATATATTATTGCCCAGTACTGGATTGATGTATTCCCAGACGATTTCTTTATCAGGAGTAATCTCAAAAAACTTACCAATCTGACCTTCAGTAATAAGTATGTTTTCGTTAGGAAGCACCACAGCATTAGATAGTCTTGGAGAAAAGAAACTGCTTACGGGTGTGCCTACATAAGCGAAATTGAAAGACGCTGGTCCGAATGCAGTATTCGGTTCGATAACATATTGAGTTCCATCCATTTCCGGTACCACAATTTCTACAGATGAGAATGACCCTTGTGGTCTATTGATACCATTGTTAAATACTATCAATCCATTTTTATATTGCCCTTGATCTATCCAATTAGTGCCATGCTGACTGTAGAATTTTTGATCCATCGCAGTACCTCTATCGTAAGTAAGTGGATTGCCATATCGATATAATACATCTCCTCCCTTACCAGACATACCACCGATATGACCAGCAGACTCTTCACTGCTAGTCGAGTGATCTATGATATAAAACTCGTTGTAATTACGACTGTTGATTACGATTTGATCTAACTCTTCATTGTAATCGAGCGCATTGGCATGAAATCTATCTATATTATCTAATGATCCTTCATAGTTGATATCTATTAATTCTGGGTGTTCGGATAATACACCGTAGTTATCTTTAGTCTGATCAAAATTTTGAATGAGATGATCATTCATATGCCATTCCCATTCTACTAGAAAATCACTTACGCCAACGGGTTGAATTTCTAATATCAATTCAGTCCACATCCCATCATCAGCTATCTCATCTGGATACCTTCCAAGTTGTATAGCTTTAGATGGAGAGTTATATTCCCATGCTAAAACGAGTATATTTCCATTCGGCATTGGCTTCACATCATGATGCTGATGATAGTTAAAATCTGCACCAAGTTTAGATTCCCAAATCAAATCTCCACTCCAATCAAATAATTGAACAAATCCACCTGCACCTCCAGCATAGAATGTACCTTGAACTCTACCTGTTCGCAACAGGTTTCCATTTTTAGTTAAATGCGAAGTAAGAGCAGGATTATATTCGGAGGTCCAACGATTGACCTCTTCACCGCAATTATCTATCAAATACGTATTACCGCTATTAATTGGCGACATCATAGTATAGCCATTGTATGACTCGATATCATTTCTGATGAGACCTATTGTATTACCAGTTTGACTCCATGATGGACTACTGCTAATCAGAATCAAAATTATAAAAAAACAAGCAAGAATAGCTTTCATAAACTCTAAAATAATACAACCAACAAGGTAGAGATATACTTTCTAAATTCCATTTAAAACCCAGAAATACTTACTTACTTGTCATGACAAACATAACAAAAGAAGAAACAGATAATATAGCGTATATAATAACTATAGAAATTTCTCGTCTTTCATTATTAAGGGTCCTTACATTTTATCCAATTTAAATTGGGTTAGAGAAGACATCAATCTCAATCAATAATTCAGACTTTATATTATTAATTATAATGGATATTTCTTCAATTTACTCATTATAGAATTGTCTAGATTTACACAAGTAACATTTGCATATATTGTATAGCTTCCTCCTTTAGGATATACAAAATACACAGGATCAATAATAGCACCACCAAAATTCGCAATGCCCGTTAATGAATCCTCATTAAACATATGACCAACTATTATCGCATTCAATGCTGAAGTAATGTAAACATAACCTACTGCCAATATGAGTCAAAGGATTAATAATGCAGCTCATTTAAGAACGATCAATACATTTACTAAAATCTTAAAATTATCAAAGATAAATTTGATGCAGCATAATTTTAAAGTGAACGTTAAAACATAAAACAAAGAAGTATTAAGAAAATGCTGAGTATTGGTTTGTTCAAAATACTATAATACTAGTTGCCAATAGCTTAATCGGAAATACCACATCCAATAAAGGAACCAGCTAAAAAAAATACTCAGCCAGTTATATAAAAGCACTTAACATTCGCATATTTACTCAACCTTTATCTTTTCATATTAAATACTTTGTCGTTACTAATCTTAATCAAGATTAGCATCTCTCTATACGTGTTAATATGATTTTACAAGATTATTGAGGAATAATTTCTGATTATTATCGTCATAAACAAAATAATAGATTCACATCGGTGACTTCGAGACAAAAAAGCAAACAAATATTTCAGCTGGCTTCTTTACTTTAAAGATTACTTCAACTTAAAATCTCCTTTACCGACCATAAAACCATTGTTATAGATTTCTACATCATAGATTCCCTTCGTTAACTTTTCACTTAAGCTAAGACTAATGCAGCCTCTAGTATCTTCGTTTTGATAATCTATAGAACCTGAAGTAGTATACATGACTTGTGTATTATCAAGTTTGTTAGTCAAAACTCCTGCACCATCAGTACTATCTGCAATAGTTTCACCAACAGGATTAATAATCCTAATATAAAATTCTTGTTCTCCGCCTTTAGCAACTACATTAGTCTCGGTAAGAAAACAAGTTCTCAGCATATTGATATTCTTAGCTTTATTTTTTTTCTTAGTTTTTCCGTCATCTTTTACTTGGTATCCTTGCACTTCCATGTAATTAATTTTGATAGCCTCCGCGATATCCACTTTACCAGATAATATAGCCTTCTCTTTAATGATCTCTTCTTTTTCAACAATCAATATTTCTCTAGCCTGAGCGATCTCAGCGTATAGTTGATTAAGAGCTTCCTTCTCCTCTTTTAGTTGCGTGTTAGATGAAGTAAGAAATTGATTGTCATCTCTGAGTTTTGTTAGCTCTTGAATGTATTGTTGTGCTTGATCTTTTAACGCTTTCATTTCTTTACGTGCTTTTCCTAGTTCACGTTTCGACCAGATAAGGTTGTTGATCTTCTCTTTTTGCCCTTGTAGACTCAACTTTTGGCTATCAATAAGTTGATTGAGTTCCTTATTGTCACCTCTGAGTTCATCTAATCCTTCTATTGCAGTTTTATAGTCCTGGTCTAGTTCAGTTTTGATTTTCTCAAGTTCGATAAGTTCCGTCTTCTGGTTAGCTGTATCCTGCTTCAATTGACTATTGATGTACAACTGATATCCATTGAGTCCGAGTAGCAGTATTATCCCTATTAGAGCATAGCTTGATAGATTATTTGATTTTGTTGACATTAGGTATTTATTTTAAACTTTATTTTATTGAGTTATTATAGTTAAACGTATACGGTAATTGATTTAAAACGAAACATTTAGATTTAAAACTTTGTAAATATCAAACTTTATTCTATCAATTTCTATTCTATAGCTCAAAATAGTAGTTATTACCTAAACTTATGCACTAAAAGAAAGCCTTTCATGGAAAGGAATTGCAAAATAAATGGCCTAATATTAGAATTGAAATTTTATTTGACTAAGAATGCCAAAGGATAAATTAGAAATGATTTTGACTAATTTAAGCTCTTTTTAGTAAAAAAATTATTTGACTTTAGTTATCCTTATCAGATCGATAGTACTAAAAAAAATACTCAGTGTATTGAAAGAGCAAAACGAATTTTTCAATTTAAAAACCAAAACAAATATTGGAAATATATTACGCTATAGAGTAATGTATAATCTGCATACTTTAAATAAATAGATTAATTATCCACTAATTTAAACGCAATTGACTGATATTTCTTGCCTTTATCTCTAAATAGAATTCACGTAAAATTTAAATAAAAATAGGATCTTGAATGATTCTTCCGGGATATAAGTACTTTATCTCTTTTATTAGGCGTTCAATGCCCTGTTTAGCTAAAGCATCCAGTAAAATTGATTGTTGATTTACATAGAGATCTATATGAGATTGCATCACTTTTTCGTTCATTTCTTGGGCATGACTAGCGACATAGGCTTGTACTATCTCTTTATTAGAAAATGCAAATTGGATGCTATCTCTCAAAATGGCCTCGATATCTTCTTTGACATTTTGAGGCAATAATCTTTTAACTGCAATACCTCCAAGAGGGATAGGGCATTTTGTAGTGGATTCCCAGTATTCTCCAAGGTCTTGAATTTTGACTAGGCCACGTTTTTCGTACGTAAATCTATTTTCATGAATAATCAGGCCCAGATCTACATCTCCTTTCACTATTGCGTCTTCAATTTCCGAGAAGATATATTCCTTCTTATTACTCAACTCTGGAAAGGCTAAACTAAGTAGTAAATTAGCCGTTGTGTTAGCCCCTGGAATAGCTACAGAACAGTTTTTGATGTCTTTTCCGTCTATTTTACTTTTGGCAATTAGAAGAGGCCCACAATTATGACCTAACGCACTACCACTTTTTAGTAATTGATACTGATGTGAAACCAATGAATACACACTATAGCTGATCTTTGAAATGTCGAACTGACCCTTCACAGCAGAACGATTGAGTTGAGAGACATCATCCAAATGAATATCGAATTTATAACCTCTTAGATCTATCCTATTATTGAATATTGCCTCAAACATAAAGGTGTCATTCGGACAAGGAGAAAATGCGAAACTAAACTTGGACATATTTTGAATTCAGACTATGATTTGCATTCATTAACCATTACTGCGAGAATAAGTTTCCTTTTGAAGTAAATTAGCAATAACCTCAATGAAATATTGATAATACAAATTCCACAATAAACTTAACTTTACGCTATGAAGAAGAGAAAAAAGCTCAGTCTGAATGTACTATTTGAGGATAATCATATTATAGCTGTAGAGAAGACTGCGGGTATGTTGGTACATGGAGATGAAACAGGAGATAGGACTTTACAAGATCACGTCAAAACATATATAAAGAAGAAATATAATAAACCAGGTGATGTTTTCCTAGGTGTGATACATAGATTAGATAGGCCAGTTAGTGGCGTTACTATTTTCGCTCGCACCTCTAAGGCTCTAACTCGTATGAATGCTCTCATCAAAGATCGTGAGATTACTAAAGAATATCTGGCTTTAGTATCTAAAAGGCCTTTAGAAATCAAAGGCTTACTTACCCACTATATAGTAAAAGATACGAAGAAAAACTTCTCCCATATCTATGATAAAATGAAAAATGGTGCTAAGAAAGCTTTATTACGCTATGAGATGGTAGGTCAGATTTCTGGTTACGTACTTATGAGAATCAACCTTGAGACTGGACGACCACATCAGATCCGTGTACAAATGAAGCGTATCGGATGTCATATTATCGGAGATGTAAAATATGGATATGAATTTGGTAACGTTGATAAATCGATATGTCTGCACTGTAGCAAGATGTCATTTATACATCCAATAAAAAAAGATCGCATAACTATTAAACTAAAGCCACCAAAAAACGACTTTTGGGATATATTCGCAGGAAACTATTAGTTATAATGGAAAGTATACCTTAGTCTTAAGTAACGGGTTCAGACTATCTACAGCATTTCTTAAATAATATCTCCCTCAGTTTACAGACTTAGAACTCGGTTTTGTTAAGACTTTTTCATAAAAAGCATTGATCTCTCGACTAAATACCTTAG
>OCVR010001204.1_pt1 | contig 21063 bp, 21 predicted proteins | sample 1539091 | NCBI WGS metagenome assembly OCVR01 (sample SAMEA3355530, study PRJEB22509) | marine metagenome | biome: marine; feature: coastal ocean; material: water | place: USA | collected 2010-08-07 | depth 16 m | reverse complement strand
GCGAAAGCGTTGGTTCAAAACTGATGATCAGGTTTGAACGCATTAATTTGAGCGGCTTTTACACCATTGTCATTGCTGAAAAGGATGTTGTCTTGAAGTGTTAGCATGATTGGATAACCAGTTAAGAATCAGAGTCCAGGGTGTAGTTTCTTCCAAACTGATCTTCGTGGTTGTCCTTGTTGATAACAATATCGAGTCCTGAAGACGGGGATGTTGTATAAAATAAACCGCCAGCCCATCGCCCTTTCAATCCGTAGGCGACGGTTGATGTTGTGGGGGTATTTTGTGCTCCATGTAACCCTAACAGAAAACCAAGTAAGACTTGAGATGAAAATGGGATTTTCATGCGCTTCCTTAATTCCGAAAATGTTTTTGATAATGTATTTTGCATTTTACGGAAGCAGGGAGGAACGTCAACGTTTAATTAACTAAAGGTGGATGCTTTTTGTTGTAATAAAAATAACATGCGGTCCGGGTTTGATTTTGTTGGTTTTCGATACAAGGCTGCGCTGGGGATTTAAGAAAGCTGCCTACCTGGCAGCCAACTTTACGGTATTGCGCGTTACACAGTGGCGTCATTTACTTTGCGTGAGACGCTATTTCATCAGCGAGTTCTTGATCCCACTCGAATTCAACATTGAATTTCCCAGTCGGATACAATGTAAATTTGGCCCGGTTCCAATCACTCCCACCATCTTCAGTGGTTATTTTGTGCAGTTTTTCGAAAGCTTCAAATGTTTTGAAGATGATATCAAAGTCGTAATCAACGTCAGCGTTTTCATCTTTTTTATATACGCATTTGAAACCACCGTAATTGTTTAAGATTGTAGCATTTATGGTGGCGACTGCCCATTCTTCCTTAATCTCGTCAACGATAGCCTGTGCGATTTGAAGTTGAATTTCGTCAATGGTCATTTTCAGCTTCCTGCTTGTTTTGATAGAAAGGGGGGCCTTCTATTATCTTAACACAAAAGACCGGGTAGGCTGTCGCTGATTGTTTGAAGCGGTACTGTTCGTGGATGCTAGTATTGAAATATAACAACAAAAAAGTTTCACAGGCATTGTGCTGCGAACTCAAAATGGTAAAGTCGTGTGACCCCAAAGAAAATCATGTTATATTATCAAAGTGATTAATTGGTAAAGATATGAGTGTAAAAGTGTCCGTTAAATTAAGCGCCGAAGATGAAGTTGATACGCTGACTACAGAGCAATTGGAATGGTTGTCTGGCACGGATCCGCATTATGTTATTGAGCATATAGCGCGAAGGACCATTTTTGATCCGCAATCGATAAGATTGCTGTTGGAGCTTGGATCAATAAAGGCGCAGGAGATGCTGGCTGAAAAATCTAAGCCAGACTAAAAACATTTCGGTCACCTGATTTGGTCTAACCAGGTGACCGACAGTGTTTAGCCTACCTTTTTCATAAATCCACGCATGTTGTGGTTTGGTTGGTCAACGATAAAGTCGCCATACATCTTTTTAAGTGTTGGCCAGAGTGTTGCCATTCTCCGCTCACCACGGAAGAACGGGTGTAAGTAGGCGTTGGCCAGGACGTGCTTGCCTTCGCCGGCCTCATTTAAGCCAAACACGACATAGCCAATGAGGGCTTTTTGCGCAGCGTCACGGTCTGGGTGATGAACCCATTCGAATAAGGGATGCACCACGGTGTCATACCAACCTTCGTCAGATGAATCCCAGCGAAATCCGTCATGACACTCTTTTGACTGGAATCGACGAAGTGCAACACACGCTTCTTTTTGCCAGAGAGCAGAGTCGATTGTAATTACATCATCAAACTCATGCCCGATTGGAGGGAAGATGGGTCTTACAAGGCAATGGTATGCCTCTTTGTAATACATGTCATGCAGGGAGCCTTGTGTGTCGATATTAAAAAAGGTTGAGTGTTTTTCTTCATCGGGCGATGTGATGGCGGCCAAGTCAGCAGGTGGCGCAGATGGCGTCCCCTTTCCCTTCTTGTGAAGCCCGAATACTGCGGGCTGGGCGTTGAAATCTAGCACGTAGAAAATGTCGTCAGGCATGGACGAAATGTTAGATATGTGATCGGTGATATACACTTCCCGCGGGCTGTTCCGATGTAAAGTCTGGCAATAGTTCTGTAATGCTTCTTCGGTGTTGTCACCAAGGTTGAATAAGTGGTATGCATGAAGCGCAATGCCACCTTCAGGAAATCCGCAGTTTTCAACAAAGAATTTGCGTATGTAGAATGGGACAGAATGTAGGATGTCATCGTGGTATGAGCAAATAACAACCGCTTTTCGCGCCATGGTCTCATCATTTTTATGGATGCAATCCAACGCGAACGAGACCCCTGAACAATCTCACTTTCGATATCGTTAGCATTTAATTTTTCAATGAATTCGTTTTTCTTTTCCGCGTAAGATTTCATCTCTGATCCTTTTTTCTTTTTTGTTGTAAAAAACAACATTTTTTGATATATTAAGTTAAGCATTTTACTCAACAGGACTACGTATGCGCAACCTATTTTCTTACCTCATTGCATCAACAGTGTTAACGCTGTGTTTTGTCTCTTATCAAACCATGGCACAGGAAATGTGGCGCGGCCTGGTTGTTGAAAAAGAAAACCGGTGCTCCCCTTACGACAAAAAAACGCAGTACCCGTATCCACAAAGCATCGAGGATGTCATTGTGGCGCAGATGGACGGCAAGATTTACGGTCCTTACACTGGCCGTTATTTTGCCACTGACCGGGAAACGGACATCGAACATATCGTGGCAACCACAGAAGGTCATGACAGTGGGTTGTGCAGGGCTTCTGCGTCCACGCGCGAAGCGTTTGCGACCGATCCATTAAACCTGACCTTGGCGGCACCTGAAGTTAATCGCTGTGGTACCAGTGGTAAATGCGGCCTGGATGCAGGTGAGTGGCTACCTCTTAAGAACCGCTGCTGGTTCGCCAATCGCGTTGTAGAGATAAAACAGAAGTATCACCTGTCGGTAGACCGTCAGGAGATGCTGTCGCTTCAGGGGGTTATTGAGCGTTGTGACAGCTTCGAAATGATCTTCTACGATGATGATGGCAGTGTTGCCAAAAAGCCAGGTGTCATGGGTAAGGCCGGATCGCTGTTTGGTGTGTTTGGCAGCAAAGACAAAATTGTTGAAGCTACCGACAAAGCGCGCGATGTCGCCAGTCAAGCTGTGGATGACATTAAAGCGAAATACGCACTTGAAATGTATGATGACAATAAGAACGGTCGTATCACCTGTGCCGAAGCGCGTGCGCATGGTATCGCACCGGTAGACAAGTCCCACCCTGCATATCCTTTTATGTATGATGCAGACGGTGACGGCACTGTCTGTGAGTAGTGATGAAGCATGTTTGGCCAGCACCTTTGTGCAGCACTTAACGCCTTTGAAGGTTGATCGTTCCTCGTTTTAATGGTCGATGGCAAATAAAAGTTTCGCTTTCTCGGTAAGCGAAACTTTTTTTATCTAATGTTCTGTGTGAATCTCTAGGGAGTCAGTTTTTAATCAGGGAATAGGTACCTGGCCGCGCGCCGGAAGAAAGCAATATTCCATCGTACATCCTCCATATTATGAGGTTCTTTTTTTAACGCCTCTACCAGCATTCGTCTTGCGCTCTCAAGATGTTGATCTTTCATGGAAGCAAAGGAGGTATTGTTAAATCGTTGATAAACCTGCTCTACATCTCCTGCGTCGCTGAAATTAGCGCTATTTAGCATCTGTAGTAGGTCAACTGTCTGTTGTTGAAATTCTTTTTCTTCAGGCATTAATGTAACTCGCAATGAAACATACCCACATTTGATAATGCCAATGTGCACGAGAAGAAGAATGTTTGATTCATAACTGCTCCAGAGAGTGGAGCTTTATTCTTCGACGTGAATGCCGATATTCGTCAAAACCGATGTTATTTTGTCTTCCAGAATATCAATTTCTTCAGTGTGAAGTTCGATGCTTTCGTTTGCAAGTTCCTCTTCGATATTCTTTAGGATGCGGGAGAAAGCCTCTTTTGGCAAAACGGGACTGTCCATCAAGACCTCAATATTGTGTTGTTTGGAAGTATCAGGTTACCATGTGTAAAATTGGGTTACAACAAAAAAGTTTTTACTGGTAGGTGAGATTAACATTGTGTAGCTCATGGTTGCAGTATGTGTAACACGCGCTGGGAGGATGGTGTTATACTATTGAAACCGCCCGCAACATGCACCTGTTAACCACGACCTTTTCCTGCATAACGGCCAGCCGTTTTTCTTTCATAAGGTTGGCGATGTCAGCCACGGCGGGGTTATTACTCTTCGTGAGAATGGAGAGCATTTCATATTGCTCATTATAGGCATCAGCCTTACTCATGGATTGCATATCTTCATGGGAGCAGGCGGGGATCGCAAAATCAAATTGTCGCCCATTGGCGATGTTGATTGCCAGGTGGAGACCTGCCGGGTCAAAGTCACAATATAGACACACTCTGGCGCTTGCCGGCAACATGTTGACCAGCTCTTTCATCTGACGCTGGTTGCTGCCATGTCCCCGATATAAAATGAGAGATCCTTTGTATTGGTCAGGCAGGGCATCTTCTACACTTTTCCAGTGAACAATGGCGGCACCATTCTCAACAATCACAACACGGTCAATACGTTCTAAATCAAGGGTGTCGAGAGGCAGGGAGAACACACACCCGTGTGGCGTTCTCACGTCGCCGTGGCGGGTCGGTATGATGCTTGTGCTGGCAACGCTCAGCAATGACTCAAAAACGGTGCCGGAGGCCCATTTTTCATCTTCAACCTGTGAGGCAGCCTCAACCCTGTCACGGACGTCAAGTTCAACCTGCCGCAAAGGCATATTGAGTTGCTTGGAGAAATAGCTTTCTATCGCGAGACGGTCCTGTACGGAAAAGCAAATGTGGCGGCCGGAAACATAACCAACACCAACCACAGCTTGCAGCTCCCTGTTTACCGCGTTATCAAGAACACGATCAGCGCCCTTTTTAACGACTCTTTGCGCCGCCCTAATCAGTGATTTTTTCATTGTGATTAACTTTCTTCTCGAACGTGATGTCGTTCACATAAAATGTTCCGTTCACAGGAAGTTCAACGTGATGGTTCACACTGAGCCGCCAAAGTGGTTCTAAGGCTCTCTTTTGTGCAGAGTAGTAGCTCATTACCGTCAACATCCAATCTTCCAACGAGGCGGTTATCTTGAGTGCGCGATACGCATGACAGACTGATATTGTGTCAGGTGCATGTGGCGACATGAGCGCATCAAAAAGTTTCTCAACGCCGGCGATGAGTGGATCGATCTGCTCTTCGATAGTTTCCGCAGTTTGACGGGAAACAGGCTCTGCCATGTCGTCCTTATCAGGAGCAGGCCGGTTTTCAACTTCCTTTTTTGACAGCACTGTTGAAGCCAGTTCGCTCAACATTGGCTCGTCAATCGCACTGTCTGTGTTGGCGTATCCGCCCGGCACCATTTCGGCAGTCTGCATCAGGCAGTCCGGCGGGGAAGATATGGCGTTAATGCAGGGCCTGTAACCTGGTTCACGTTTAAATTTACCACTGAATGCATCAATGAGATTGTTGACGCGCTGAAGCTTCTTATCTGTAACCAGTTTGGCCAGCATTTCATGAAGCTTTCTCCCGCTGGCCACAAGATCCATCAGGCACCGGTCAACATGCGACTTGAGGACTTTCATCAACAGGTTTTCAAGTTGCAGGTCGTGTCCGACCCAGTCCTGCATGTAATTGACGCCGAGGCTTTCAAACACAACGTTTATCTTACTGATGTCGTCGATGCACCGGCGGGTTTGGCGGATCCTCTCATCAATGTCAGACACAACGCTGAATTCATCATTAACCACAGAGTGAAACATTTCCACGGTGTCACCGAGCGCATCCATGATGTCCATGACGATCTCTTTGACTTGAGACAAGGCAAAGTCTGCATCACTGTGCACCTTGGTTTTCGCGCGCTGGTATGAATGGATCTGACTTTCCAGATCTTCCACCAGACCTGCGAGCCTGCTGTGGCTTTCCCGGTACCGGTGGCGGCGCGTAACATGGTCAAACAGCCCTCTCACCTTTCCGTGTAGCTGGTAACCGGAAAGGCCGTCAATAGGGTAGGCAAGCTTGTTCTTTTGCAATGCCGATATCATCGTGTTGTTATCTGGGATCTCATCAATTTGACCCTGACCCAGATAGCATGCATCACTGATGGTTTCAGCATGCCTGTGTAGTGCGCCGGCTGCCGCCCGGGCGTCTTCCCGCCGTCCCATTACAACAACTCCTGCTGTTGACTGTTATCATCCTGGGCAATTTCAATCGCATCATAAGAGCGGATGAACTCAAGCTGGTCATACAGAAGTGACCATTTTGCGGTGGCCACGAACTGTGTCCCGGTACCGCCCATTGCCTTAAGATAACGTTGATCAACCAGGTACTTTATGACCGCTGTCAGCTTTGCTCTTGCTTCAGTGGACTTGCCTCCGGTTTTCAGCTTTTGGGAAATGCTTTCAAGTAACAGCTTTAACGAATTCGACTCTTCGATAGCGGCGAGCAACTCGGACTCTTTCAGTTGCATGCCTGCCACTAACGGACGGGAATCTTTGTCGACAGAACGAATTAACCGCAACCAGTCGATGATGCCTTCGAGATCGATAACGAAAGACTCAAACTGCTTCTGGATCTGGCTTCTTTTTTTTGTGGTATCCACTACGTTGTACGCACAGAAATAACCGAGTCGGTCTGATGTTCTGCCGAGATGCCGTCCAATCGCATGCAGATGTTTGTCGATTTGCTCCTGATTGTGAGACTGCTCCACAAAGCGAAAACATTCCGGGTGAGACAGCTCACAAATCACTGTCTGCGACAGCAGCTTCATGATGACGTCTTCAAATAAGGGAGAGTAACTCATGACAACACCTCCTGTGTAGCTTGTTCATTCAACAAAGGGTTAGGTTCGTTGTTTGATGTGGCAGGGCGGTACCGGCGCACGCCTTGCCCCCGAATCACCTCGCACTTGATAGGGAAGAATTTTCTCAACACTTCATTAGGGTTGGGTTGTGCGCAAAACAGGTTGATGTTATGACTGTCCATAAACTCAAACAGCAAACTGACGTTTTCGTTTGAGATTTTACCCAATTCGTCCAGTGGCCAGTGGATCCTGACGTTAGGATCTGGGCAAAGGTAGCGTGTAGCGCCACAGAAAACAATGATGATGGCAAGCTTTGACAGACCTTCACTGCTTGCCTCTTCTAAATCCTGATCATTCCTGACTACGACCAGCCTGTTGTTTTCCACCAGCGATATCTTAATGTCAATCAGGGGCTCGATGGTGCTCGCAGAACGTGCTGTACTGACTCCCTCAATGCCTCCCGCCCGCATGCCATCAATGGCGCGCTGAAAGGCGCTCAGGAATACTGCGTCCGGCAATGCGTTACGATCACTTTCAATCCATCGCTCCCATTGCTGACTAAACGCGCCCAGCTCGGTCCAGATGGCGTATTCCTGAACCTTGGATACCAGTTCGACAGTGACGCTGCCAATATCAGGGAAGTTGTTTTTCGTGTTGATTTCTTTTGCCAGTACAGAGGATACGCTTTTAACTTTGCTGTTAAGTGTTTCAAGTGTCTGGTAGAAACGGATGTACCCTTCACCAACGCTTCGTATTTGTTCAACCGTTAACCGCTTCACATCAGGTATAACGCTGTTAATCAATACGTCTATCCCTTTGGCGCATTCAAAGCAATAGCGATCAGAGGTGTCACTAATTCCGTCCCTGGCGATTTTATCTTTGATGCTTAACCAATGGTCGTTTACTTTATTGTTTTTGTCAGAGTTGAGAAGGATGGCTTCCACTTTCCTGACGGCGCTGCGAATACTGTTGATCGTCTGTTTTATTGTTGAAACAGTTTCGCTTGCCTGGGACAGAAGTATATTCACAGGCATATCTTCACTTAACGCTTCAGCAACTGGATGGTCGTGAGGAATGTTGACATCATCACTGTACAGAGACTGTTTAACCCCGGACAAGGCACGCTTGGTTGTTTCCATTTCGTCCAGCTTTTGACGTAACGCATCAAGCTCTACAGAGGAAGCTTTGTTGAAGGCGTGGCGCTCTGCCTTAACCGATTGCAGCTCCGCTTCACTTTGGGCCGCAACACTGCGGAGTTCGCCCTCTTTGATTTCCAGTGCCTGCACTTGTGACCAGACGGTATCCATCCAGCGGCGGTAGTCGGTTACCTCGTCGACATAGGATTCCGCCAGCTCCAACCGGTGCTTAGCCTCATGGAAAAGGTCTTTAGCTTTGTTTGCTACAGAGGTGGAAATTCCCTTTTCTTCCATTACTTTGGAAAACGCGTCGTTAAGTTCGCGAACCCGTCGTTTTTCATTTTCAATTGACGCCTGGATCAGAGAACGGTTGTGCTTAATAAGATCGGATAAACTTTCCGTCTTTTCTGATTGCGACACTTTGCATTCCATGCATACAGAAAATGACTGCTCTGAAATCTCTTTCAACAGCTCTGCTGTTTTAGTTTTATAATCTTCCAACTGTTTTTTTGCAATTTCAAGATCACGATGAATTGCTTCGCGCTGCTGCTCTTTCTCCGAATCGATGGCTGCCCGCTCCTGCTTCAGGTTTAACTTGAAACTTTTCTGTGTGGCTTTCAATTCGTCGATGCGGTGCTCGCACTGCCGCTTTTCTGTGGTTGATGCTTGAATGTCTGCATCCAGCTTTTTGATGGCTTCTTCTACTTCACCAAGTTGATCAACGATGGCGGCAATGTCTTTGGTTAACTCTGCTTCAAGCTGCCGCATTACGCTGACAGATTGCGCCTCATCCGTAAGCTCGATGGCTTCCAAGTCAAGAGACAAGCCAAAAAGCGTCGCTGTATCATCGGCTAAGGCAGGTTTCAGGTTTTTCCTTTCAAGCAATTCAGGACGCATGACCTTGCCAAGAGTGTGTTCCCAGCCCTGGTGGTGTTCATTAAGATGGGCCCGGAGTGAATTCTCGTCAGGATCTATTTTCCGTTGCAGAGACTCGCGTTTCTTCAATAGGCTGTCATAGCGATGCGTCAGCGCCTTTCGTGTTTCGATTCGTGAGGCTTTCTGCTTGTTAAGTGATTCAATCCGTGAGCCGGCCGCGTCGAGGTGAGGTGCTTCTTCATAGATTTTTTCATCCAGTTCATCAATCTGCTGCTGAATGCTTTCCAGTCGGGCAACCTCTTGAGCAGTCCGTGAACCGATGTTCTTTTTCTTGAATTCCAGCTCGTTCAGCGCGGTATGCAGGTCAAGTTCGCCGGGTGTTCGCTTTTCTTTGCATGCGTCAGCCTGTGCTTTGAATTTTTCTTTCAACTCATCGACAAGCCTGGCTGTTTCACGATCTATGTGGCTGATCTGTAAGCTCAGGTGTTGAATTTCAGAGTTTAACTTTTCACGTTGCTGAGAAGCTTTCAGCTTCACATTCGACACGTTAGCCTCGTGCTCTGCATTTTCCGACTTGGCACTCTCAAGAAGGTGCTTGTAATGCACTTCCGCATCATTAACTTCACTGCGGAGTGTAGAACGGGTTTCTACCTCTGAGATCTTATTGTGGATATCCCGCTTAGACTCCCACTCATCCTTTTTGTCGTAGATGCGTTGTATCTGCTCTGAAAGAGAAGACAGCTCCCCTTTGGCACTGTGAAAGTCGGAGCTTAACGTCTCAATTTGCTCTGCGTAAACTTGAAGCCGGGTTTTGTGTTCACTTTCTTTCTTGTCAATGTCGGATTGTGTGGCGGTGATATTGTCCGAGATGGAAAGTAATCGCTCGGATACCATTTCCCGGAAATGCAACAGGCGTGACCATAAGCGATCTATTTCTGTTCTTTTTGAGATTGCCTGTTCAAACTCTTCGTTGTTTTTTTCCAGTTCAATCAGAGAGCGAAGGTTGTCAATGTATTCGCCGTCTTGCTTGTGGTATGGCGAGGCATTTACCTCGATCTGATCAGCCAGGAAGGCGTCAACAATCATTGTTTTGAATTTTGCGAGCAATTTGTCGCTTTTCATCAATACCGACGTGATTGCTTCGACGTGTTTCATTTCATAAACCGGATCGCAGAGGGAGAAGCTTCCTGCGGTAGAGAGCAGCGAGTCCCCGCGCTGTCGTTTTTGACGCAATACCCTTTTGTTGTTCTGGATAACGGCGCGATAATCTTTGGTTGTTTTTATTTGTTTGCTGACGTCAGTTTGGTGTCCAATAAACTGCATCAGCCACTGATTGGCATCCGGATATTTGTTTAACTGTTCAAGTGCCTCGTCAGAAAACAACACGTCTTCAGCCGCCCCTTGAACAAAGCGGTATTCCAAGCTTTGTTGATTTCGATAGAGCACCGCACAACACATTTTTCCCATTCGAGAATACTCGAAAACGATCATTGATTTCGGAGATGGTAAATAATGTCCAACAAAACTTCTTTTATCGCCGGCCTTACTCACCATTTTTCCAGGCTCAATACCGTAAAAGATGGGAACGAGGCTGAGTAGTGTTGTCTTCCCGGCTCCGTTGCCGCCGGTAATATTAGTGTGCGCATTGCAGCTAACTTTGGTCAACACTGAAGGAAAATAAGAGTGGTGCAAAAATATGTTCTGAAGACCGTGCTCCATGAGGTGTCCGTTTCCGTTTTGAAATTTGCTCAAAGATAACAGCATTCACTGTAAATAACAACAAAATTGTATTTTGTGGCTATGGTTTGCGCGCATGGAAATTATGCTCACCGTTGCCGGTTTATGGGCGCTCTTATTTGCCATTAGAATCGTATTTTTTTTGTTTTTCATTGTGATAGAATTGTTTTTCATTTATGACACCGGAGGTCGTTATGCTGCTGTATGATAATAAAAAAATGATGGTGAACATGTTGCTGCTGCCATTGCTGTTTGCTGCAAGCGTTGTCGCTCTGCATTTTTCAGAATCGGGTGAGCCATCCATCCTGATAAGACTGTTCGTTTCTTTAGTCCCTCTTGTTGCACTTATGACTTGCACGGGGAAACTGCTCATGTGGGTGTTATGTTTAGATGCGGCGACAATTGCATACAAACGCTTTTGGAGAATGACGCTTCTTACGGTTATCGTCACGCTACCAGCGTTATGGGAAGTCATGAATCATGTCGACGTCTGTGCAGGATGCTATTACCAAGAAGGTGACGACCCATTTACGTCCATTGAATAATGGTGTTCACGTCGTGATTGCCAAATTTGACATTACAACATTTTTGTGAGAGTATGACCGCGTCAAGATACCAGGGCCCTGGCTGATTTTTCAGCCGGGGCTTTTTCGTTTCAGCGGAGATTTTCATGAAAAATAAGTTTAGTCACATCGATATTGCAAATAACGTTAACAACCTGCGTCTGGCAGGCCATAAACTATCAATGGAGTGGTCAGGGGAGTTTGGTGCCGATAGCATATCAACGGGTACTTGCTCGTGCGGAAAGGGGGATGGTGGTTGTGTTTGGCAAGAGTCAGCGTCAAACCAGCGAGAGGTGAGAGCGGAGTACAGAAGGCACCTTGCAAAAGCGATTTTCCAGAGAAAGGTAAAGCAACTTTCTGAAGAACTTGGCTATGACGATTTTGATGCACATGCCAGTAAGGAAGACTGGGGGCTTTTGCGGATCCGGTGCAGGCTTGATATACTTAAAGTAGGTGGCGTGATGCGCTTGTCTGAATACCACTGGATTGTTCGAAAAGAAAAAAATGTTTATATTTCAAGTTTTGTGAACCTGGTTGGCGGGGAGGTTTCTGAGCGCTTCAAAAACCTTGATGAAGCTTACCAGTACGTTTGCAGTAAGAATGAAGATATGATTAAGTTGGGCCGTCTGGTCTAGCGTATGGATAATTTTTATAAAACAGGGAATTACAATGAAAGCTGTCTTAAAAACGAATTTTAGCTTCCTTTCACGAGGAACCGTGCTGCGTCAGGATTGCAATGGCAATTATTTTGTGTCGCTTCCTGATGAAGAAATTGTCAATTCACCAATACAGCATTCAAAAATCACATTGGACAAGCATTGTGTAGAGGGGATGCCGGATATTTTTGAGTTGATCGACAAGGATGAGGGTGCCAGTAAGCTTTTAAATGACGCGATTCAGTTGCTGGAAGGTATGGGCGATAATTCTGTTGCAGGCGAGGCTATAAAGAAGATCCGCTTAGCCATGAGAAGCAGTAAAAATTGAGGTAAAGCTTGGCCGGCAAAACTGTGTTGACATGAAAATTCACATCAATTATGATGAATTGGTCGATATCGGGTAGCGTGTACTTGGGACACGTTAGCCATCGATCAGCCTGGTTGAGCTGACCGCCATGCCTGATAACATCAGAAGGTAAATCATTTAATGCCATTCGGCACTCTTACTTCCAGACCGACTGTTTACTTATTGTCATAGCGTTTGGTTTAATTGCATGGAGCCTACATACGCACGACAAAACAGAGGTACATCATGTATTCAGATCAAAGAATTTGTCTTGCAACGCAATTCAAAGCCCGTCTTCCACAAACAAAGAAGGCGATCATGTCCACACTTGGTGTTGGCGCATCAACAACTCATGCTTACGATATTGTGGCGGCAGGCCAGGGGTTTAAGGATTACCAGTCAGCAAAAGGTCGCGCCGGGATGCCTTATTACGAGTGGGGGCTCAACATTGGGGGCAATTCAGAACCTTATTTTGTCATGAAGCCTATCGGTCATCATCGAAATAAAGATGAGGCGAAAGCTGCCGGGGCGACGCTTGTTAACGACGCGCCTGATAATGCAGCATGGCAAATGTTTGAAAACGGCAGGCCAACCGGCTTGTTCTTTGAAGCCTCAAACCTGGCGCATGTTGACTTGAGAAACGTGCAAATATTCCTTGAGTGTGCAGTTGAGAACAATGTGTCTGAGTTGAGGATACGTCATGATAATGCAAGTGTTTCTGTAGAGCAGCAAACTCGAAAAGGCTGGGTTAGTTCAAATTATAGCTGCGAAATGTCTGCCGGAGAGGTGATGGGGGATGTGGTTGCGCAGCTTGAAGAAATGGCACCAAATGCGAAGCGTGTCGGAAATGAAGCGGCGGAGCATTTTTCCTTCTCGTTGAAAATTAAAGACGTGCACATCAATTCCCTTGTGACGCTGATGAAAACACAATCGGGGAGCGTGGTCAGAGTTATTCTGTACAGCCCTAAAAATCTTCAATACACCGGCAGGCTTATCGAAAAAAGAGAAAGCTTCAAACGTTTATTGTTTGACGTTTCGAATGCGAAGAATGGCTTGTTTTTAGTTGCCGGCAAGACGGGATCAGGAAGAACGGGGACGGTAACGTTCCTTGCGCAGAAGGTCCACGAGTTCACCAAAACAAAGAACGATCCCGTTGCTGGTGGTAAGCATGAGGATTTTCGGTTTGAAGATATGAACCGTCAGCTGATGAGAACCGAACCGCACGTTATTTTTTCGGGAGAAATAAATACTGTCAGCACGCTTCAATCAGCGTTGCGGGCGGCCGAAAAATGTGTCGTAGTTGCACAAATTCACGCTGACCCAACGGCTGTAATCTCGCGACTTGACGCTATGGGAGCAGATATGGACAGTCTCAATGTCGCATTGAAAGGTGTTTATTCTCAATGCCTGATGCGTAGCACTAAAAGATCGTATATCTCACCGGTGGCTTCTTATCAAAGAGTTGACAAGGGAAGTTTTGTTGGTGACGACCTTCTTGATGAGGCGAGGTTGCTCTATTTTCAAGGTGAGTTTGACGATGCAGAGATGAATCGCCAGTTCGGGTGCCGGCACATTCCTCTTTAATGTGCTTCTCGTTGTTCCTGTCGCAGAAAGAATCCGCGCTCATCTACATTAAAAACGATTAGGAGACTGTCATAAAAGAGTGACTGGCAGTCTTTTTTCCTCACTATTTCAATTGAGTTCAACGCCACCAGCTCTTTTTTGTTTTTATTTCGTTTTAGTCTTAGTCTGTGATTTGATAACACCGATTGAGAGGTTCGCTTTGGGTGACACAAAAGTATTTGTAAGTGCTATCCTCAGCGGTAACTACATAAGTTTCACCTTTACCTAAACAGACACGGTGTTGTCAACTCTTCCAATGAATGCCTGGTTGCCGCCAATAAAAGTATGAACATGCGTCCTTCCTCTTGTCATTGGATCTGGATAAATACGTTCAATGCCGCCAACGTAATAGGCGCTGTTGACGTGGCCAAATTTTGGTAAGTGAAATTCTGATTTAATCTCTTTAAGCTCATCATCGGACAGCATTCTTGGCGAATTTTCCGTTTCGGCCATTGCAGACATAGAAATTGCAACGGCAATAAGAGTTGACAGTAATCGCATCAATTTTCCTTTTCTGTTTGATTTGTTTACACCATTTGCAATTACAACATATATGTTTTATATGCGCAACATAAGCAAGATACATTCTTTCTTTTCGAACCTAAATAAAACAAGCGTTTCAATATCGAAGACCGTCTTTATTATTCTTTTACGGGAATGTCGCGCGAAAAGCTTTCGCAATCAATCCACGAGTTATGGCTAGAAAAGAATTGATTGCAGATGTGCAGTTGTACATGTGTATTGTGATAATATGGCGATTCGAACGTTTGATTAAAAAAGGATTTCGGTATGGCATGGGTGCATTTGGTTCATGGTAACAGTGTTGTTTTAGAGGGGAAATACTGTGAATCTGATTTGCAAAGCCAGGCGTCAAGCGAAGGTGAGTCTGCGGAGAAGCCAAAGCTAAGCTTTTTAGCCCCCTTTGTGGATAAAGTGAAAAAAATGGGATTCTCCGTGATGTTGCAAAACGACAGTGACGGTGAATACTGCACCTTTTTTGCCGGTAAGGAACTCTTTCCTGATAGACATATTTATCCTGGGAGTACTAAAACTTGCGCCATTGAAAGTTTGCCTGATGACTTCGATATTCTATGGGGTGAGATTATCGAAGCTTTCCAAGCTGAAGGCTTTAAATTGTACTCTCAACATGATGGTGTTAATGAAGGAGTGATCCTTTCTTGTTTCGATTAAATGAATGCCTGTTCGCAGAGATGGGGTGGTATGTTCTCACATGAAGCTACCCGACTTTAAATACCACCCCAATCCAATAAGAACGCAATCCATCGTTAAATATGCTGGTATCTGCTCATGCTGTGGTGAAAACAGGGGGTTTGAGTGCAGCGCCGGCATCTACAGTGAATATGATGTTGCGAGTATCTGTCCATGGTGCGTCAGCGATGGTTCTGCGGCGAAGAAATTTTCTGGAGAATTTAATGATACGCATCATTTGGAATGTTGCGCACCGGCCCCTGTGATTGATGAGGTTGCCAGGAGAACGCCGGGATTTGCAGCATGGCAGCAGCCATACTGGGTCGGTCACTGCGGCGATGCATGTGCGTTTATGGGGGGCGACGGCAGCTGAATTGGATGGGGTTTCGGGAGTTGCCGTGGACGAACTTTTGAAAGATAATGGGTTGGAACTTGGTATGTGGGAGGATATAAAGCGAAACTACGACACCTCAAGTACAACAGTATTTCGTTTTGACTGCATCCATTGCGACCAAAAAATTTATACTATCGACGTCGCATAAAAACTGCCCCGAAGAGCAAATCTAAAAATAGAGCCGTAGAATCCGGATAGGTTTCGTTCAGAATTAAGGCGTGGTCACAACGCGGAAAGCGCGCACACACCTCGCTTTCACCTTTATAAAAAATCAAATTCAAACATTTTGTTGCAAAGTGAAAGTTTCATCTTGGACAGAAAATAAGCCTGATTTCAATTGACACTACAATAACAAATGTGTTGTAATTAAAAGCTGAAATAAGCCTGATGTCACCCATTGGTGTGACAAAATGCTAGTAAGTTTTACATTGTCACTATTTTACAAACAATCCAATACTCAAAACAATGGAGTGCATCATGAGCGAAGAGTTCAAAGCCCAACTTGCGAAAGCGACCGGAAAATCACAAGAGTCGGAAACCGGCACCGCGAAGTTTCGTGTAAAAGCCAAGGAAAAGAAAAAAGACGTTTCCTCGACAGTAAAGGATAACCCGTTTTACCAAATCGCGATGTCAACACAGGATCCGCAGGCTCAAAAAGAAGCCATGCGTGAGTTGATGGTGTACGTTGACGCGGAAACCACAGCGAAAAACAGTAAGTACCTGGAAGAATACAGCGCTTTCATGCAGGCAGAGCGCCAGCGTCTGGCTACAGAACTGATCGAAATGACAGACACTAAAACCTTTAGCAATATGCAAAAGGTGCTGAAAGACATCAATGATGGCGTTCTTGATTTCGAAGAGCAAATCAAACCTTTCATGGAAATTATTAATGCTGTGCGTGAAATTCAGGCAGAAGATGCGACAACCGACATCCTGGCCGAAATGCGCGAAGACAGCAAAAACAAGCAGGCTATGGAAGATGCCATTCGCAAGCTGGATGAAGAAGCTCAGCGTTGCGTGGAAGCTATCAAGAGTAAGCTTATTGAAATTGAAAAGAAAAAAGAGGATCGCCATCTGCTCGGTCTCGGAAGCATCAAGCAGTCTGCTAAGGATGCTATCGCGGAACTTCAGGTTGGCATTGAGGGCCTGAAGGAACAGCAGCGAGAGGCGTCTGCTAAAAAAGAAACTGTCCGCAGTGAATACAAAACGGTGGCCTCTAAATTTGACCACCTTAAGAAATCCAAAGACATCATGGCGAACATGTTAAATCTTTCTGAAGCAGAACATGAATCTCGCCATCAGCAGCTGGTGAATACCGCAGCAAATTTTGTCACAACAACTCAGGAACGCGTAACAGAAACGCTGGAGCGCTCTGAGCAAATGAGTACGCAGATTAAGAACTTATCGGACCTCGCCTTTACCATGCGCGGACGATACAGTGTACTTTCGGAAGCAGCAAAAGACGCTGAAAAAATCAACTCTTCGATGCATGAAGAATTGAAGGCTTCGCTTGAAACGATTGATGATCCGCTGGAAAAAATGAATAAAGAAGGCATTAGCCGGGATATGTCGAAGCATATCACGATGCTTAATGATGCGACGAATGAAACCACTGAAGTCATTTCAGATTTGACCGTTTCGTCTCAGCGCATTGAAACCATGGAAGCGGCTAACAAAGCTCAAATAAGCAAAACGAAACAGATTCAAACAACGGGTATTGCAGGCGTTGCAGACAACCTTTCCTCTGTGCTGACAGCTATCAATCAGGCAGCTATTGGCCAGGCGTCAACGGCAGCTGCGCAATCACTGCGTCGAATGAATGAAACCACAATCGGCTTGACCAAAGAGCAGATGCTGAATATGGCCAAATCGAAAAACGACGACAATACTGCACTGGTTAAAATGCTTGAACAACTGTCTGGTTTTGGTGAAGTTATCGAGCTGGCCAACCAGTCGACTCGTGAATCACTGAACGAAAACCGCAACCTGGTTGATACCTTGCACCGTACCGCGGATGAAGTTCAGCGTTCAGCACAAGACACGCTGGAAATCACTTCCGATCAAATCACCTCTGAAATCAAAGAAGACGAATAACAACATGTCCCGCCGGTTGCCGGCGGGTATTTTGGAGAACTTATGTACACAGCAGATATTTTAAAGCCAGGCGCAACAGTACTCAAAGAGAAAGGTGACTTTACTCTGGTGGGGCGTAATGAAGAGCTGGCTTCTATGATTAACATTCTGAGTCGTCGTGCGGCGCACAATGTTATTCTTACCGGTCAGGGTGGTGTTGGTTGCTCTGCATTGACACTGGGCTTGCAAAAAGCAAAATCTGACCCGAAAACACCGTTTGACATTATCCATAAGCGCATCTGGTGGTTGGATACTGATGGTCTTTTCTCTGACCCTGACAAGGCGGTAGAGCAGTTTGACAGTATGTTGAGCAAAGTGTCGAACACAGCGGACAAAGACACCCTGCTGGTCATCGACGATGCCCGCAATTTTATTGATGCGGCCTTAAACTCGGGTAACAACAGTTTTATTAACCGTATGATGCGTCACCTTGAACAGGGGCGTTTTCAGGTTATTTTTGAAGTCCGTGACGCTGACCTTGAAAAGGTATTGATGTGTCACAGCAGTATGAGCGAGCTTTTCACTATTATGGAAGTGAAGCCGCCCGCGAAAGACAAGTTGCTTGACATTGTGACAGCTTCCGCACAAAAGCTGTTCGAGCACCACGGCGTTAAAGTCGATCCTGAAGCTATTGATCAGGCCATCTATTTGACCACCACCTACCCTGGCAAAGAACGCAGTTTGATGCGCTCTCAACCGGAAGCTTCACTGACACTGATTGACCGTGCGTTGGCAACCTATAAAAACGCGAGTCACGCCAATCCTCCTGAAGTTCAGGCGCTGAAAGAGCAGCTTGCTCGTACGCCAGATGATGCAGCCCTACAGGACAAGTTGAACACTTTGTCTGCCGACTGGGAAAAACGTCGCAATGAAATGAAATCTGCAAGCGAGTCACAGGCTTACGGTGAAGCCCATATCATCAAGCTTGAGAGCGAGTTGGCGGCATTGCAGGCAAAGAAAGAGCCTGACAGCGGAAGCATGATGATGTCGAGCAGGGAAGAGCAGGAGTTACATATCAAGCTCAGCGAAGCGCGCAAAATCGTCAAGCAAAACAGCGAGAAGTTTAAGAGCTTCTATGATGAAGTTAATGCTGAGCTTCTGTTGACGGCGGATCATGTGTTTCGTGAATTCTCGAAGCTTTCTGGCATTCCATTTGATAAATTGAATGAAGACGAAACAGAAAAGCTGCTGACACTTCCGGCTGAGTTGAAAAAGCGCGTATTCGGTCAGGACCACGTTATTGATAAAATATCCGATGCCTTATTGATGGCGCGTACTCCGGGTCTGAAAGATCCTGGTAAGCCAGAGCTTGCAGTGATGTTCTGTGGTTCGTCTGGCGTAGGTAAAACGGAAATAGCCAAAGCTCTTGCCTTGATCCTGAAGGATGATGAGCGTGAGCTGATTCGTTTTGATATGTCAGAATACACGGAAAAAAACAACGTTACATCTCTTATCGGTGCGCCGCCAGGGTACGCAGGATATGAAGATGGCGGTGTGTTGACAAATGCGGTCCGTAAAAGACCAAATTCGATCATTCTCTTTGATGAAATCGAAAAGGCACACACCTCTATTTTCGACATTTTCCTTCAAGTACTGGATGACGGTCGTTTGACAGATACGCAGGGATTAACAGTAAGCTTTGAGCATACCATCCTGATCTTCACCACGAATACAGGTGCGGAGCACATGCTTAATGATGAGCTGACATTCAAAGAACAGCGCGAAGGTACTCTGGACGAGCTGAGTAAAGTATACAGAGCAGAGTTCCTTAACCGGTTTGGCGGCCGTCAAGACATTGTTATGTTTAAGACGTTGCCAATGGAAGTGATCAACATGATTGCGCGTCGGGCCATTGAAAAGGTAAATGAGCGTATGCGCACTGCCAACGTGGATATGACCATTTGTATGGGCGATGACGATGTTGTAAGGCTGTGTGATTACGAGTATGACCCTGTTAATGGTGCTCGCGGTATTGAAGGTGTTTTCAAGACACAGGTTTTCCCTAAGCTTGCCAGGATCCTGAAAGCAGATGAGGCATACAACCGTGTGGATGTTAAATTTGTGAACGGTGAGTTCTCACTGACACCATCAATAGAAGAAAAATAAAGTTATGGGTGCGGGGGTAGGCTCCGCACCCGAGGGATTATTATGAGTAAAGCACAAATTGCTGCATGGTTGGACAAGTGTCGTTATGTGATATCGCAGACTTGCGAAACGTTAACCATATTCTTCAGGAAGTTCATGCGCCCTGTCATGTGGGTGGTGGTACCAATCTGGGCATGGTTAGCGCCGAAGTATGTCGCGCTGTACAAAAAAATGGCATACAAAGACGGTGAGCATATCCCTTCCCGCGGGGCGGGGGCGCTGGCAGTTTTGGTATCGGGTACGATACTTGGGCTGTACCTTAACATCTGGTATGTATTGCCGGGCGTTTTCACTTTCACTTACGACGCCGTTGCATACAATGTGTTCTCGTATAAAACCGAAAAGCTTTATTTTTCCCGTCCGCAGTGGATTGAGGATGTTAGCGGTGACGGTGATCAGGTGTTGACGGTGTTTTCTTGCCAGAAAAAAGACTGCGATTTGGACTCGTCAAAAGAATACCGTTTCCGCGACTCTGTTTACTTGAATGTGGCGCGCTGGGTGACGAGGTTTGAGCCTTATGATCCGGCTGACGTCGCAGGTGTTATGATGGCAGAGCTGAATTACTGTGAAGTTACCGCCTACGGTAAGCGTTTTAAGCCGTTAGACTGGTACCCATACATTTACGATGTGACCTGTACCGCAGTACCTCAAGGGGAGGCTTTGGGCGCTGGTAACAAAGCAGAAAACAGCCCGACACCGTAGACTGTGTGTTGGAACAAAAACAGGGCTTCCGCCCTGTTTTTTGTTTTGAGTCTTCAAAAGTAACGTGCTTGTTTTTTATGATACCATGCAGTCAGGTGGTCAACTGCCACCTTCCGTATGATCGGTAAAAGACGCTATAGTCTTCAGGTGAGACAACAACTTTCATTTATGCGCCAGTGCGCGTAATTTCCTGCCGGTCATATCTTAACTTTTATTAAGGAACAGGTATGACAAAAAATATCCCGAATTAGAAAACATCTCTTCTATCAGTGGTCGTCGGGTTCATCAGCTGCGTAAAGATGCAAAGCAAAGAAAGAGAAAGCTTGGCATAACACTTCAAGAGGCCCTGAACCTCACCGTTAAAGAACAAGGTCTCGCTCCGAGTTGGCAGCGCTTGATGACGCGCGGTACCGAGCTGTTTGGTAAACTCTCAGGGACGCCATACGAAAGCCCACTGGCTAAAAGTACGGTTTTTATGGGCCAAACAGGCGCACACATGTCGCGCCTTGCTGCAAACCAGTGGTCAAGGGTAATCGCTTGTTGAAAAATCACCGTTCAAACCTGATCATGACCATTTTCGGAGAAGTTTATGCGGTGCGATTATGGTTTGGTGGGTATTGGTCAGGCGGCAGCAC
>OCVR010001196.1_pt1 | contig 21183 bp, 14 predicted proteins | sample 1539091 | NCBI WGS metagenome assembly OCVR01 (sample SAMEA3355530, study PRJEB22509) | marine metagenome | biome: marine; feature: coastal ocean; material: water | place: USA | collected 2010-08-07 | depth 16 m | reverse complement strand
CGTCCTTTGGCGAGGTTGGCAATTTTGCGGTCGGCGATGGAGCGCTTGAGCATCCAGAATCCGCAGTCGGGGTGGATGAACTTGACGCGGCCTTCGCCGAGGGCGGCTTCAGCTTCCTCGATCGATTTGGCGATCTGATCGGGTGTCTCGACATGGTTGACCTTGATGTCGACCACACCCAAACCGATGCCGATCTCCGGGCGGATCTCCTTGAGGGCTTCAAGGTCGTCCTTCGGACGATGGGCGAGTTCGAGCACGAGGTGATCGGCGTGCAGCGCATTGAGAAACTCAAGTAGTGGCTTCCACTTACCGGCCTGAATGGTTTGGCCACCGTAGTTGCCGAAACAGAAGTGGACGGCGGTCGGGCCATCGAAGGCATCAAGCACCCGATTCATGGCTTCAGCAGCGAGCGGGCCGTGTTCCGGATTACCCGGGATGTTCGCCTCGTCAACCTGCAGGCAGGAGCAGGGAAGATCCTTCACTTGTTCGGCGAGGACGTCGGCAATCGCGAGGGTGAGGGCGTCGAAATCACCGTAGTGATTGTCGAGAAGAGTGCGCGCCAGCATGTAGGGGCTGGTCACGGTGAACTTAAAGGCGCCACCGGCCACGCTTCCAGCGCGCCGACAGTCTTCGATGAGGTTGAGGCCCCCGCCGGATAGAGCTTCGCGGACCACCGCGGCGGGCTTGGACCGGAAGCCCATCTCCTGCTTGGCGCGGAAGGCTTCGGTGTCAGCGCGACCAATGATTGAGTCACAGCCGCCCATCGGTCCGACGAAATATTCGATCATCCCGTTGGTGTCCGGATGATTGACGTCGAAGCGATAAAGTTCTCCATCGGTAGGGAGATCGATGCCGGACTGACGCTGGGTGTCGAAGATCACGCGGGTGGCATCGATGACAGCCTGCTCGGAAGGCAGGGCGCTGAGCCAATCAGGGACCGGATAGGAGCCGACGGTGGTGGTCAGGATACGAGGGGAGCTGGGAATGGATGGAGTGTTCATGATTTGGAAATTGGTAGGTCTGCGTTCTGTTGTGGTTGGCTTTTCAAGTCTTGGGCAAAGGCCTCGCGATGCGCGGTATCCGGTGGCGTCGTGAAGCGGCTGACGACGACGAAAACGATCGTATTAACGACCATGCCGCAGAAGCCGACGTCGAGGAGGGCCTTGAGCTTGCCGGTGCCGGAGACTAGCGCGCTGCCTTCGCCGAAGAGGAGGGCTCCAAGAGGCGGGAAGAGGAAGACGACAATCATGCCGGCGACCAGTCCCGCGACCGCACCCGCCTTGGTGCCCCGACGGAGGAAGAGAAGGTCGATGGTGATGGGGAGGAGTTGCGCCGAGAAGGCCATCGCGAGGAAGAAGAAGGCCGCGATGGTATCGAGGAGGTTTGTCCCGGATCCCGCGTAGGTGATTCCCGCTGCCGCCAGAGTGGCGATCACGATAACAGCCCTTCCAAACCAGGTGCGTTCCTTCTCCCCGGCTTTGGGGCGGAGTTGATGATAAACATCGCGGGTAGCCACGGCGGAGAGGGCGTGGAGGTTCGAGTCGGCGGTGGACATTGAGGCTGCCATGACTGCCACGAGGATCAGGGAGACAAGGATGACGCCCACCGTTCCGAGGAGTTCGGGGAAGAGATCCTGAATGACTCTCACCACGATCTGATCCGGATTGGTGAGGCCTACGGGCAGAGAGCCGTCGGCGAGCATCGGGTAGAGGGTCCGCCCACCAAGGCCGACCAGGAAGACGCCGAATATGAAGCAGATCGGGAGGATGGTAGAGAAGGCAATGGCGGTGCGCCGCAGAGTGGCGGAGTCGCGGGCCGCGTAGAATCGCATCCACTGTGCTGGCTGCACGATGCTGGCCAGCGATGCGAAAGCGCAGAAGGTGACGGCATGCCAGGCGTTGAATTTGGCCGGGGCATCCGGCATGGTAAGGAGCTGGCCGTCGAGTTGACTCACTTCCTTGAAGTAGCCACTTGGACCGCCAAGGGCGTGCATGAGGACGACCCCGGAAAGGAGCATTGCTGAGAGGAGGAGCAATCCCTGCAAGACGTCGGTCCAGGCCACCGAGCGCATCCCGCCCACGATCACGTAGGTCATCGTTATCAGCGAAAGGGCGCCGACCCCGGCATTCTCCATGGTCAACTCCTGACCTAAAAGCGTCACACTGGCGATATCCGGGAAAAGACCTTGGGCGAGGATGCCTCCGGCCTTTACCTGCATCACAACGTAAGGGACGACGTAGAGGGCTCCGAGAAAGGCCACCATGCCGCGGATGAATTGTGAGTCGCCGTAGTAGTCCGCGATCATGTCAGCCGGGGTGATGTATCCGCGTTTGCGACCGATGCGGCGGATGGGATTGCCGAGGATGTAGATCGCAGCGGCGGCCACCGGGAGATTGAGGGCATAGAACATCGGCGGGACTCCGTTGCCGTAGACCCATCCGGGAAAGGTGAGGATGGCGAAGCCCGAAAAATAGGTCGCCATGATGGTGAGCGAGGTGGTGAGCACTCCCTGCCCACGGCTTGCGAGGTAGTAGTCCGCTTCGGCGTGCTTGGCCCGGCGGCCCTTCAGAAGGCCAAGGATCCCGAGGGCAAGGAGCCCGACGAGATAGAGGATCAGGGTAATGTGTGGAATGTAGTCCATCAGTCTTCGTCTCTCCAGAGGGTGCGGGCGGCGATGAGAATACAACTCGTCATGACGAGGCAGGTGAAGACGAGCCAGAGGTAAAGAGCAGGCACACCGAAGATGAAGCGGACGTTTTCGGGGTCGCCGCCGGCGAGGTGGGAGCCGAGGCCGGGACCGATCAGGAGGGCGGCGAGGAACACCACCGTCAAGCGGATGCGGAGCGGTCGAAGCTTGTCGGTAGGCGGATCAGTCATGAGGTGATGGGGTGGTGGTCGGCGGAATTGCCGCTGGCGAGAAATTCTCCGGGAGTCATTCCGCTCTGGCGTTTGAAGACCCGATAGAAGTAGGCCACATCGCGGAAGCCCGACTCGTAGCAGGAGTAAAGGATGTGTTGGGTCTCACGAAGACGCTCCATGGCATACTTGATACGGCGTTCGTTCACGTAGTTGGTCAGAGTGCGCCCGGTGCGCAATTTGAAGAGGTCGGTGAAGCGGCGGGAAGACAAGTTGCACCGCGCGGCAAGTTCGGGGAGAGGGATCTGCTTGTAGAAGTTGGCATCGAGATGCTCGATGATCGCGTCGATGGCATGATTGTTGTTTCGTCCGGAGTGGTCCGCAGGAATACAGGACCTGATGGTGTGCACGAGCAGGTCTCCTGCCGCCGAAATGCTGGCGAGTTCCCAGCCTGGTTGCGAGAGGGTCTGCTCACGGAGCATGAGCTTGAGTAGGTCGATCATCTCGCTGTGCTGGAACGCTCCCCGAGCGTAACAAGGTCTGCCGGGGGAAAGGCTGCCGCAGGCTTCCTTCCAAACTGCTTCTCGTCGGCCTCCGGGAATCAGAAAGCGCTCATTCATACAGGCGATGACAAGAGTGAGGGGTTCGTTTTGGTGGTCGACAAAGCGGTGCTCGAGGCTTGCAGGAAGCACGAGGAATTGGTCTCGCTGAATGGAGATTATTCCCTGCTCGAGTTCAAGTTGACCTCGCCCCATTGCGACCCAACAAAACTTGTGAAAGGGCCATTGTTGCCGCTCCATGTGGAAGGTTTCGGCGTGGTGACTTTCGATCACGGTTAGTCCGTGTTCCGGAAAGTGGACATCGGCGGGACGACTCCGACGGAGGAGTTGATCCTGCGGCTGAATGTCGTGTTTGCTCATTTGGTCAATAGGTATAGCGAGAGGCGGAAAGGAGCTTATATACCACTAAATCAATAGTATCTGGCCCGTATTATAAAGGAAAAACACCATCGTTTCCTAATAATACAATCAATTTTGGCCGAATTATCCAAGAAATTCCGTGGGAGGTGGCCTAACCCCTCACCGGAAACATCACAGTCACCGCCTACTCTAGTGCTGTCCGCAGGCCTGTCCGTCCCTTTCGCTACGGGATCTTGCAGGCCCACGCAAAAAATGAGAAGCTGACCTACCAGTCGGCCATGAATTTTCCAAAAACACCATCTCTTCTTCGCCTGGCCGCCATTCTCGTAGTGGTCCTTCCGGTTCGTGCTGAGGTTGATTTTGGTCGCGATGTTTTGCCAATTTTCAGTGCTAAGTGTGCCAGCTGTCATGGCGGAGTGAAGAAGACGAGCGGATTCACTTTCACCAATTATCGGACCTTGTTCGCACCCGCCAAGTCCGGTGCGATTCCCATCGTTCCGGGTAAGCCGGAGAACAGCGAAGTAATCGCACGCATTGGACATGCCGATCCTGACGAGCGGATGCCGCCCGAGGGCGCCGCCTTGAAACCAGAAGAAATCGAGACCTTGAAGGAGTGGATCGCATCTGGTGCGGAATGGCAGGAGCACTGGGCATTCGTGCCGCGCAATCCTGGGATACGGCCGCGTAATAAAAATACTATCTGGCCGGTGAACGGGATCGACCATTACGTTCTTGCGAATCTCGAGACCGCGAGGATTGAGCCTTCGCCGGAGGCCGATCGTTACACTCTGATCCGGCGCGTTGCGCTCGATCTCACTGGGCTGCCGCCGGGCCTCATCGAGGTCGATGCCTTCGTTGCTGACAAATCACCAAATGCCTATGAGAAGATCGTAGACCACTACTTGGCATCGCCCCATTTCGGTGAGCGCTGGGCACGCCACTGGTTGGATCAGGCTCGTTACGCCGACTCTGATGGTTATGAAAAAGACAATGCTCGTGGCGACGCCTGGGTGTGGCGCCAGTGGGTGATCGATTCCCTCAATCACGACCAGCCCTTCGATCAATTTACGATCGAGCAGATCGCCGGCGATCTGATCCCGGACGCGACGCCCGGACAGCACCTTGCCACTGCTTTTCATCGCCAGACTCTCTTCAACCGTGAGGGTGGCGTTGATCCGGAAGAGGATCGAACCAAGCGCGTGATCGATCGTGCCACGACGACTGCCACAACCTGGCTCGGATTGACGATGCAATGCGCGCAGTGTCACGACCATCCTTACGACCCGATCACGCAAAAGGAATTCTATCAATTCTACTCCTTCTTCAACAACGCCGACGAATCGACGGTCGGCGTGCCGAAATTTCGCGTCTCTGATCTCGCTCCAAAAGAGGACACCCTAGAAAAAGCGAAGGTTGTGGCACGAGCCGAAGCAGAGTTATGGGTGAAGAACATAAGCGCCTCTCTCGCATACAATGCCGCGCATCCTTCCATGACTGAAGTCCCGAAAGTTCTCAAAGCCGAATCTGCCTCTGGTGCGAAATTGGAATTGCAAAAAGATGGCTCGTTGCTGGTGACTGGAGCGATCCCGGACAAGGACGTATACACCCTGCGCCTGAGTGTTTCCCAAGCAGATGTCAGTGCTATCAAACTCGAAGTGTTGCCAGACAAGGGTCTTCCCAAAAACGGTCCCGGCCGTGCCAAGAATGGCAACTTTGTCCTCGAGCAGATTCTTATCGAGGGGAGCCAGCTGAACTCGGCGACTGCGGATTTTCACCAACAGAAACTAGATCCAGGTGGTGCCCTCAAAGAATCGGAGAAAACGGGTTGGGCGATCAGCCCGGAGATGGGCAAGGCACATCAGGCGACCTTTGGGCTCGAAACTCCCATCGCCAAGCCTGGCGAAATCACGGTGAAATTGGTGCAAAATTACGGCGGCGATCATGTCATCGGACGGTTTCGATTAAGCGTGATCAGCGGGGAGCAACGTCCGGTGCCAAGTGAGCTGCACAAATTGAGACCGGATCAATTTGATGAGCTGGAGCAACACTACTTCGCCCGGATTAATCAAACGACCGCCGCACTTGTCAACGAGCTGGCCGAAGCAAAAAAGCGCAATCGGGTTAATGCTCGCGTGATCCGGCAACGCGACAAATCCCCACGCCCAACCTATATCTTCCACCGTGGCGATTTTCTCCAACCACAGAAAGATCTAGGGGTAGTGCAGAGTGCGCCGCCCGTGCTGGCTCATCGATTCGAAAAAGAGAATGCCACGCGTCTCGATCTTGCCAGATGGCTGGTTGCCGAAGAGAACCCGCTCACCGCTCGCGTCGTTAGTAATGTCATCTGGTCGCACCTCTTTGGAGAAGGTCTTGCTCCCACACTCGACGACTTCGGTAGCCGCGCACCAAGGCCAATTCATTCGCGATTGCTCGATTGGCTTGCGAACGAATTCATCCGGCTCGGTTGGAGCCGCAAGCAGCTTATCAAAACGATCATCATGTCCCGGAGCTATCGCCAAGCGAGCGCCCACCGCCCGGATCTGATCAGCTTCGATGCCAACAATCGGCTGTTGCACCGCCAGAACCGACCCCGCGTCGAAGCGGAGATCGTGCGTGATCTGCATCTGTCGGTGAGCGGGCTCTTGTCGAAGAAAGTTGGCGGTGAGAGCGTATTCCCACCAATACCCGCGGACGTCGCCGCGCAGAGCTATGCCTCAAGCTTCAAGTGGAAAACCAGCAGCGGGAGTGATCGCTACCGCAGGGGGATGTACACCTTTTTCAAACGCACCGCGCCTGATCCCAACCTGCTCACCTTCGACTGCCCGGATTCCAATCTGACGGTCATTTCCCGTTCGAGTTCCAACACGCCGCTGATGGCTCTCGCGACGCTGCAAAACGAAGTCTTCCACGAAGCTGCGCAAACTTTCACTAAAAACTTGCTGGAAAATCCTGCACTGCAAACTGACATGGGGCGGCTGACCCAGGCGTTCCGCGCCTGTCTTGCCAGATTCCCGGAAGAGGACGAGCTCGTCACTTTGATCGGTCTACTCAAAGATAACCGCGAATATTATCGGGACGACAAGGAATCAGCTCTCAAACTGGCTCCCTCCAAATATTCCGATCCGGTCGAGGCCGCCGCATGGGTTGCAACCGTCCGGATTATCACCAACCTCGACGAGTTTATCGTCCGCAATTAGGCATGCATCCAATCGAAGAATATCAGCAACTGACCCGCCGACATTTTCTCACTTCAGCTGCTGGGGGCATCGGAGGAACTGCCCTTGCTTCCATGCTTGGTTCGGATTTGACCAGCCCGATGGCACCGAAGCTCTCGCAGTTTGCGCCTAAGGCAAAGAACTGCATTTTCTTTTTCATGGCTGGGGCGCCTTCGCAGCTCGATCTTTTTGATCCAAAACCAAAACTCAACGAGCTGGATGGTAAGAAGATGGACGGCTCACTCTTGGAAGGAAAACGATTTGCCTTCATCAAAAAAGAGTCAGCAGTTTTGATGGGATCAAATCGAAAATTTGCGCAGCACGGACAAAGTGGAATGTGGTTCTCCGATCTGGTGCCGAACCTCGCCACTTGTGCGGATGACTTGTGCATGGTGCGCAGCTTACACACAGATCAATTCAATCATCATCCAGGACAACTTCTGATGCAAACTGGCGAGGCTAACTTTGGTCGCCCGGCGATTGGTTCTTGGCTCACCTATGGTCTGGGCAGCGAAACCCAAAACCTGCCTGGCTACGTGGTTCTCACTGCTGGTCGAGGTTCGAGTGGAGGAGCAACGCTGTGGCAGAGCGGGTTTCTTCCTTCGGTTTACGAAGGAGTGCGCTTCCGAAACTCTGGTGATCCGGTCTTGAATCTCACCAATCCGGCAGGCCTCCCGGACAAACTGCAGCGACGGGGACTCGATGCCTTGAATGAGCTTAACGCAATGCGTCACGCGAAGATGCATGATCCTGAGATTGCTAGTCGCATTGCAAGTTACGAACTCGCCTTCCGGATGCAATCAGCAGCACCGGAACTCGCCGATCTCAGCGGCGAGAGTGAGGCCACCAAGGAAGCATATGGCCTCAACCGTAAGGACCCGAAAGGTGGTGGGCGTGGGAGCGGTGGCGGCGAAACCTATGAGACCTTCGGGCGTAATTGCCTTCTCGCGCGTCGTATGGTCGAGCGCGGAGTTCGCTTCGTTAATATCGTGCATGCCTCGTGGGACCACCATTCAAATCTCGATCATGAACTCGAGTTCAATGCTGGCATGAGCGATCAGCCCGTTGCGGCGCTTATCAAGGATCTCAAGCAACGCGGCCTACTTGATGAAACTCTCGTTGTCTGGGGATCCGAATTTGGCCGCACGCCACTGGGTGAAAACCGCCCTGGTAGAAAAGCCAACACTGGACGTGATCACCATCCGAATGCCTTCACAATGTTCATGGCGGGAGGAGGCGTCAAAGGAGGGCTTACTTATGGCGAGACTGATGAGATTGGTTGGGATCCCATTGTTGATCCGGTCCATGCCAACGATTTCCACGCAACCTTGTTGGCAATGTTTGGCCTCGATCATGAGCGCCTCACTCACCGCCACGGCGGACTGGAACATCGATTGACCAGCGTGACCCGTAAGTCCAAAATCATCGACGACTGGATGGCTTAGCAGGCTCCTTACTTTTTTCGTTAGCTTGATCTGGCGCTTCGCGATGTTGTTCGCATTCGGCTCCTCATTGCGCGCGCCCTTCGCAGGAAGATCTCCTGTCATACTACGCGATCACCCAGTCGTAGGTGGGAGTGTTGATAAACTCCCAGCCCTCTTCGGTGATGACCACGGTGTCTTCAATCCGGCAACCTCCGTGCTCGGGAAGGTAGAGCCCCGGCTCAATCGTGATGACATGGCCGGGTTCCATCAGTCGGTCGTGGTCGCGGAGTGAAGGTGGCTCGTGAACGTCGAGGCCCACGCCGTGTCCGATGCCACAGTAGCAGCCCTCCCACTTTCCGTCTTCGCGCTGGCGGGTGGGATAACCAGCGTCATCGAGAACCTTCCGCGAGGCTTTATCGACGGCTCCTAACTTTTTACCCGGACCAAGCTCTGCCAAAGCAGCGAGATGGGAGGCATAAACGGTATCGTAAATGTGCTGTTGTTTCTTGCTTGGCTGACCTTTGATGAAGGTCCGTGAAAGATCGCCAAAGTAGAAGCTGTCATCGTCGCGTGGGAAGATGTCCACCACGATCATTTCGTGTGCCTTTACTGGTCCGAAGCCGATACAGTGGCAGTCCGCCGCCTGCAGACCCGAAGCTGCGATAGGGCTGTTGGTGCCACCTCCGACGGCTGAAGTGGCCACGCGGATTTCCCGGCGCAGGGTTTCGCAGGTCAAGACTTCTCCCTTGTAGGAAAGTGTGTTGTCCGATCCGATTTCGCTGGCCGATAAAATTTCCCGAACTCTCGCGAATCCTGCTTCTGAGATTCGAGCGCCCTCGCGGCAGCCTTCGATTTCCTTCGCCGATTTGAGCCACCTTTCGGGAAAGAGATCGCCATGTTCAATCTCTACTTTCACTCCGAATTTGGTCAATTCTTCGTAGTAAGCCACCGGATAGTGATGGGGCAGAGTCAGGGTGGGATAAGCTAACTCCTCGATCAGGACAGCCATTGCGGCGGGTTTGCTCCTACTGCCAAATCTCTGTTCAGCCTTGTCTTGGTATTCGACGAGCTCGTAGACCTCTTTAAATCGGCCCTCGTTTCGGGCCCGTTCCAACTCCATACGATGAATGAGGCAGATTGGATCATCTAGGGTGCCCATCAAAGTAATGGGATCCATTGATTTGAACTGGCCAAAGTAATAACCGTCAGCTTCTGTTTCGGTGATCGATTCAAGCAGGACGTGTTTCATAATGGTTTGATGACTTTAGGGTGGGGCAGAGTGAACCCATCAGTTTGAGTGAAGGAACATACAGGCTGGAGATGAATGTTCCATGAATCGCTTAGGAGTCTTTTGTGAATTGGGTTAAACCTCAAGCAGTTAGAAATTCTTGTCGGCAATGATTGGGAGAGTCGTGTTCTTTTTTGGCAGGAACAGCGGGGAAGAGCCGTAAAAATACCCCGATGAAACTTCTCCTTTGTTTGCTCATGATGGTTGTGCCGGCGCTCTCAGCGATTCCCCGACCTTTGGCAGGGCCAGTAAGAGACTTACGAAAAGAGATCGACTTTGAGCGGATCGGGGAATTTCACTTGGGACCAACCGGAGCAATGGGCTGGATGCACGTGAGCCGGAATTCCATGACGAGAGAGGCCCGGCAGATCTTGATTACCAAGGTGGAGGCTGGATGTCCGGCGGAAGGAGTGTTGCAAGAAGGTGATCTCATTCTTGGGGTGAATGGTAAGCTATTTTCCGAAGATCCCCGCAGATCTTTAGGGCGTGCCATCATTGGAGCAGAATCTGAAGAGGGTGGGGGTTTGCTCGATTTAATTCGCTGGCGTCAAGTAGAAGGCGAGACCCCAAGGCGGGGCAAAGAAGAAAAAGTTGTAGTTAAGCTGCCGGTGCTTGGAACTTTTTCCGAGACCACTCCTTACGAGTGCCAAAAATCTGTTCGAATCTTAGATCAAGCTGTAGCTCGTTTATTGGACCAAAAAGATTGGGGAAGATTTGGAGATAAGGCTCTGGCACTTTTGGCAACGGGAGAGAAAAAATATCATCCTCTCGTTCGCGATTACCTTCACGAGGCAAAATTCGCAAAGCCCGATCTCAAGATTAGTTTAGACGACGGCGGGTTGGTGTGTTGGGGGTACGGTTATCACAACTTGCTTCTGACCGAGTACTTCTTAGCTACGGGTGATGAGTATGTTCTTCCGGCGATTCGCGAGTATGCCGTTAAGATTTCCATGGGGCAAAGCAGTGCAGGGACATGGGGACATGGCTTCGCCTGGAAGGTCACAAACGGGGGCGAGATTCATGGACGATTGCGTGGCTATGGTGCTCTTAATCAGGCCGGGTTGCCGTGTTTCCTTTCTCTCATTCTTTCCAAAAAGTGTGGCATTGAACATCCTGAGGTCGATGCGGCTATTGCTCGGGCTTCCGAATTTTTTGAATGTTTCGTGGGGCATGGCTCGATCGGTTATGGGTTCCACCGGCCGAGCCTTGAGATCCATGCGAATGGCAGTAATGGAATGTCAGGAAATGGTAAAAATGGAATTGCGGCGGTGGCTTTTCGTCTCCTCGGTAATGAAAAAGCGACGCACTTCTTTTCGCGTCTCACTGCTTCGCTCTCCAATACGATGGAGTACGGCCACAGTGGAAATTCCTACAGTTACTTTTGGGATGTTCTTGGGGCAAATTGCGGAGGACCAAAACTTGCCACAGCTTTCCTTAAGGAGATCGATTGGTACCATGCTCTGACGCGAAAGCCGGATGGTCGTTTTGTGTATCAAGCGCTTGGAGGAATCTATGGGAAGGGGCTTCTTGATCCTACGGCGGCGCAGGTCCTCATCGCGAGCATGCCACGCCGGACGCTCTTTCTCACCGGAAAAGAGATGGGTGAAAAACCATTACTCAACAAACAGGAGATATCAGAAACCATCGCGGCCGGGAAATGGCGTCTCGCCGATCCGGTTTCAATGAATACCGAAGAACTTTTTTCTCACTTGGATTGTTGGTCTCCAATGGGACGTGAATGGATTGCCAAGCATCTCGGAACTAAGGAGGGGAATCATACTCCTCGTTTGATCAAACTACTGAAGAGTGAGAAAGCCGAAGCACGGGCTGGAGCTTGTTCAGCGTTGGGATACCAGGGCGAAAAGGCGAGTGCCGCGGTTGAACTTCTCGCAAAAGCGCTCACCGACGAGCCGATCGTGGCCATTCCAGCAAGTTATGCCTTAGCCCGGATCAGCAAGCCGGCGGCTAAAGTGATGCCTCAGATTTTACGAGCGGTCTTGGATCGTAAAGAAGGTGGTGAGATGCGGCCCATTCATCAGGCGATGGCTTTTGGATTTGGATACAATCCCGGCCGTGTTGCTCCGCTCTATTTTGACGGACTCTTGCCTGGTTTAGCTGAGGAAGGGAATCCTTTGGAGGGTGTTGATCGTAAGCTCTTGCATCCGGCTCTCGCAAAACTTCTTAAAGATCCAAGTGGCCGAACCCGAGGAGGAGCTGCGTATGCTTTTACTCATTTTACGCGGGAGGATCTCGCCGCGATGGCGCAGGAGGTTTACGATGCAATCACAAAGCCTGCGCCGCACTATCGCATGTTTAGTGACGATGCTCGCCAGCATGCGCTTAGCCTCTTATCAAGATACCGAATTGAAGAGGGGATTTCTCTGACCATCAATTCTTTCGATCTTAAGGATTGGGGTTCAGGAATGCGTCTCCCTCATCGTTGGGAAACTCTGAAATCTTATGGTGGAAGCGCAAAACCTTATCTTTCGCAATTGAGAGCTTTGCGTGAAAATTTCAAGGAGGGCAGTGAAAATCGCAAGTCACTTGAGGAGGTGATTGGAACCATCGGAAATGATCAGAATGCTCCAGTTTTAGAGAGCTTGCATACTCTTGTGGATGAACAATTGGCGCGTGACCTTGCTTTGTTTGGAAGTAAAACTTTAGAAGCGACAGCCTGCAGATCGTTGATTAGAGAGAACACAGGCCAATCGTTTTATCAGGCTGCTTGCTTGCGGCGTTTGGTCTTTCTGGAAGAGAAAGGTGCCCGGAAGGATGTTGAGCAAGCACGGAAGTCAAAGGACGAGATTTTCCGGGCAGCGGCAGAAAGCTTGCGAGTAAAAAAAGGGTGGTAGGTTACCCTTCGTTTTAAGACGAAGTTAGGATTTCTTTGATCACCGCGCCATGAACGTCCGTGAGGCGGCGTTCGATTCCGTTGTGATAAAAGCTCAGTCGTTCGTGATCGAGACCGAGGATGTGGAGGATCGTGGCGTAAAAATCATAAACTGTGGTGACTCCTTCCACGGCCTTGTGGCTGAATTCATCAGTCGCACCATAGCTGAAAGGAGCTTTTACTCCGGCTCCGGCCAACCAGGCGGTGAAGCCATCGGGATTATGATCACGACCACTCGCGCCTTTTTGAAAAGTAGGCATACGGCCGAACTCAGAACAGAAAACGACGAGAGTGTCGTCGAGTAAACCTCGGACCTTAAGGTCTTTTAGAAGGGCCGCGGTGGGTTGATCGAGAACGGGCCCGTGGATGTCGTATTGCTCTTTGATTTTCTTGTGGCCGTCCCAGTTGCTGACACCCTCTCCGCCGGTTTGATAGGCCCCATTGAAAAGTTGGACAAATCTTACTCCCTTTTCGATGAGGCGGCGCGCAAGAATACAGTTGCGTCCGTAGGCGGCGCGGAGGTCCAATATTTTGTTTCCTGATTCGTCTGCGCCATACTCTTTCAGAATGTAATCCGGCTCGCTGCTTAACTCTGTCACTTCGGGAATACTCAGTTGCATCCGGGCTGCTAATTCGTAACTCGCGATGCGGGCTTCGAGCTGTGAGTCGCCGACATGGTTCTGAAGGTGGCGATGGTTTTGGCGTTGAAGAAAGGCTCGGGTGGCTGCGTCAGTGGTGCCTGTGAGCCCATTGGGAGTGGCGAGATTTCGCACGGCTTTCGCGGCATTAAAGCTGGTTCCCTGAAAGGCTGCGGGGAGGAAACCGGGGCCCCAGCAATTTACGCTCGACTGGGGAGTGCCACGGACATCGGGAATCGCGACGTAAGCGGGAAGGTCCTCAGCTTCACTGCCGAGGGCATAAGTTGTCCAAGCTCCGGCACTGGGGAAACCATCCAGAGTGAAGCCGGTGCACATGAAGTTTTCGCCAGGTCCGTGGGTATTGGTTTTCCCAGTCATACCGTGGAGAAAACACATCTCATCAGCGAGATCACCGAGCCTCGGAAGAAGATCCGTGACCATCTTACCGCTCTGCCCCCGCGGCTTAAATTCCCACGGACTTTTCATCAAGTTCCCTTGTTCTCCCTGAAAGGTGATGAGTTTGTCGCCACCTGGCATGGGTTGGCCGTGGCGTTTGATAAGCTCAGGTTTGTAATCCCAGGTGTCGACCTGGCTGATCGCTCCGGAACAAAAAATCATCAGCACTTGCTTGGCCCGCGGCACAGTATGAGGAAGCCGGGGGGCGTGTGGATTGGTCGTATCGATCGAAGGTCGAATGGGCATTTTACCGGCGGCGCTCTCTCGTAGCTTTTCAGCTCCAAGAAGCCCTTCCTGATTCAGGATTGATGCCAAAGCAACTCCGCCCAATCCATTCACGGAGTGGGAAAGGAAATTACGACGGTTGAGAAGATGACGAGTGTCGATCATTTAGAAAATGAAGAGAAATTCGCTGGTGTTTAACATGGCACGACAAAACGCCAAAAAATTGTGATCTTCGATGAACTTCTCTGCGTCCCTTATTTCATCCGAAGTGGCAGGGCGGTTGTAAAGGAGCTCGTAGGTCTGTGGCACGCGGTCTGCACGAGCTCCGAGTCGCTCGGCAAGTTTTTGGGCCTGCTGCATCGTAAAGCGGCTGTTGAAAAGGTTGAGAGCTTGCAGCGGAGTGGTTGAGCGGCTGCGGGTCGGAATCACTTGGTTGCCATCGGGACAGTCGAAGGAACCGAAGACCGCATCTTGTTCTTGCCTGATTTTGAAGAGATAGATCATGCGGCGCCACTCGGCCGGGCCGGTTTCATCTTTTGCGTGATAGTGAACGACGTTCTCGCGGTCGACATCGAAGAGGTGGAATCCTTGGCCTCCCATTTTTCGATCTAGAGTTCCAGCCACTGAGAGCATCCCATCGCGGATCGCTTCGGCTTCAAGCCGCCGCGGTGGAAACCGCCAAAAAAACCGGCTGCTGGCATCGATACGGGCTGCTGCTGAATTGGGCTGACTGGATCGTTGGAAAGCATTCGAGTTGAGCAGAAGGCGTAAGGTGTGCTTCATCGACCAGCCGTGTTTCACGAAGTCATCAGCCAACCAGTCCAAGAGTTCTGGATGGGTTGGTAGGGTGCCATTCGTTCCAAGATCACTGGGTGTGTCGACAATCCCGGTTCCAAAGACAAACTGCCAAAGACGATTGACAGCTACCCTCGCGGTCAGGGGATTTTTTTCGCTGACGATCCATTCTGCTAAAGCTAGCCGGCGGGTTTGCTCGGGCGCGTCCAAGGCTAGGTCGAGAGAGCCAATCACCTCTAGGGCATCTGGCGGGACTTCTTCCCTTTTTGCCATCGGTTCACCTCTATGAAGGCGATGGGTTGCGCCGGGTTTGGAAAAATTTGCGACCCACGCTTTTACGCCGTTTTGCATCGCGGCGATCCGCGACCGGTTAAGATTAATCTCGGCGATTAGTTCGCTGGCTCGCTTCGCTTCAGGTGCGGGAAGTTTCGCCAGAAAAGCATTCGGGTCGGCGTTGCCTCCAAATGGTTCGCGGTCATTCGAACTGGCTGCGAGAGACCAACTTTTCCCATCGACCGATAACTCGATCTTGTAGTCGATAGCGAGCCGGTCACTGAAGCGGTCGGCTCGATCCCGCGACCATTCAATACGTTCGACCGAAGACGCTTTTGCAAACTCGATTTGCACCCAACCTTTGCCAACTTGATTGGAAATCCAGCTCCACTGATTACCGGTTTTCCCATCATTGAGATGAGCCAGTTGGTGAATGGGATAGCCCGGGAGGTTGCCCGATGAAGTTGCGATCGCCCCGGCTTTTGCGAGCGCAATATTCTTGCCGCTTTTGTCAAAGACCGCGAGTTCGTCGAGACAAGGTTCGGAGCTATTGGTTCGCTGAATGGTGAAGCGAACAAACTTTGCGAGCGTTGCCTCAAAAGCCTCTGTATTCAGTCGAGCGTTTACGGCTGGGCGGAGCATGGAAAGGCCCTTTTTTGTTGTTGCCGCGATTGCCCGTAGTTTTTCAAGTTCGCGTTCTGCGGCAGTTAACGATTCACGCAACACGGCCACTTTTTTAGTGTCGTTAGGCGTGACCTCTCTCTTCACCGCTCTCTCTCCAAATTTTACGCCCGCAAAGATCGCCTGCATCGAATAATAGTCCCGCTGGGTGATGGGATCGAATTTGTGATCGTGGCATCGGGCGCAGCCAATCGTCATACCCAGAAAGGCTGTTCCGGTGGTGTTGATCATATCGGCCAACTCATCCTGCCGTTGCATCAAGGTCAGATTAGGATCCGGACTTTTGACAATATCGTAGGGTCCTGCCACCAGAAACCCGGTTCCGATGTCAGCCCCCATGGCATCTCCCGCAAGATGTTCTTTGACGAACTGGTCGTAGGGTTTGTCATTGTTAAAGGACTTGATCACATAGTCTCGAAAGTGCCACGCGCTTGGACGCTCCCGATTGGTTTCAAAGCCATTACTTTCGGCAAAGCGGGTGAGATCAAGCCAGTGCCGCGCCATTCGCTCGCCGTAGTGCGGACTGGCCAAGATACGGTCGACAAGTCTGTCCCATGCTTGAGGGGAATCGTCATTGAGAAATTGCGCCACTTCCTCCGGTGATGGTGGAAGTCCCAGCATCACGAGATAGACCCGGCGAATGAGCGTCCTTCGCTCAGCTCGACCGAGTGGTCTTAATTTCTTGTTCGCCATGGCTTCATTCAGAAAGGCGTCCACTCCGGCATATCGATGTTCAGCGGCCACTGGCTGGAACGACCAATGATTGGAGGTCGCCACAGTTTTTTTCTTTTTAGCAAAAGCGTTTCCGCTGAGAGCCAGCATTACGCAAAAGAAGATTTGGAGTAGCGGTTTCACGAATGGATGGAGATGCTTAAAAAATGGCCCAGCAGAATATATAGCCCAGAACTATAATAAAACTTTTAAGTTCATCCAAATTATGGCGGCTAGGAATTTGCTTTTGGCGGAAAGATCGCGGAAACTAGGGATGGGCGGAATACATGGGGGAGAAAGGGGGTTGCTACTCCGTAAACGAGAAAATAAACTAGAATAAGACTGCCGAGGTGACATCCTCGATCCGCATGAACTTTAGCCAGATCCTCGCACTTACAGTCATTCTCTCTTTTCTCTCGTCAGCTCAGCAAGTCACCGCTCAGGATGGCGAAATCATCCCACTCTGGCCGGATGGCGCGCCCGGGTTTGAAGACCGCAAGAACGATGCGGAAGTCGTTGAGAAAGGTAGTGTGACCAATGTGCACTACCCCACACTGACGGCGTTTCGACCGCCGGAGGACCAGGTTAATGGGGTTGCCATCGTCATTGCACCGGGTGGTGGGTTACGCAAGTTGGGCATGAAAGGCGGCGGTTTTGATCCGGCGAAGTTTCTAGCGTCTCACGGCTATACGACTTTTGTTTTGAAATACCGACTCTCGCGTCAACCAGGGGTTGCCTACAAATTCGAGGAACATGTCCTGCAAGATGGACAGCGGGCAATCCGGATGGTCCGTCACCGGGCAAAAGAATTTGGTATCGACCCAGACAAGGTGGGGATGCTGGGCTTTTCCGCCGGAGGCGAGGTAGTCTCGATCACCTGTTACAAGCCCGGCGCCGGCGATCCTGATGCGGCGGATCCTATTGATCGGCTCGGAGCAAAGCCGAATTTCCAAATGCTGGTTTATCCCGGGCCGGTGGGGATTCCGTCGAAGTTGCCGGCCGACACACCGCCGGCCTTTATGTTGATCGCAGCGGATGACAATCATACCAGCGTGTTGCTGAACCTGGCGCAACGCTTTCGCGAGATCAATGTCGATTATGAGGCACACATCTATGCGCGTGGCGGTCATGGTTTTGGGATGGGAACGCGCTCAAAGCGGCTCAGTATCCAGAAGTGGCCGCAACGGATGGTCGACTGGCTCCACGATGAGGTGCTCAATGAAATTCCGAAATAGACTGACTGCTAGGAATTTGCTTCTGGCGGAAAGGTCGCGGAAACTCGGGTTGGGCGAAATACATGGGGGAGAAAGGGGGTTAGTATTTATCGATCGAGTCGCCTGGCAGGCTGAACTGGAGAATCGAATCGCCGCTTCCGGGTGACTCATGGTTGAAGATCGCGAGGTAGAGTTTCTTCTCTTTTATCGTGAGATAGTAGGGCGTCATGCCCTTGGGGACAAGATGACTGAGGTCAGTCCAATCCCCGGAAACAAGGTCTTCCAGCTTTTTGAAGCGAATGAACTTATGCTCATCCGGATCGGTTCCTCGGGCATAGGATTTCGTAAAATAACTCGTCGCGTAAAAGTAGCCGTCGAAGAAATCGAGATCGTTGAGTACCAGCCCTGTCCTCTTCCACGAGCCTGCGGGCCCGGTGCGCTTCGTGGGATCAAAACTGTCGTAGATCTTGAACTCTTTTTTCTCCCAATCCACGACTTCCACAACACGCCCCTTTGCCGAATTAATGACATAGAGCTTTCCATTCACAAAGGTCAGGGCTCGGGAATATCCCTGAACGGGAACCTTGAGCACGGACTCATTTTTCCCGATCGCTTTGAAGCGAAAGACATGCCCTGAATTGGGATTGATGGTATAAATCCAACCCGTCTCAGGATCGAGGACGACATCGTGGGGGCGATCCAAGGCAAGGCCGGCAATCTTTTTAGTCTGGGCGCTGATCTTATTACTGGCGGGATTCTTGAAGGCGATGATGCGATGGTGATCGGTATCGTTCAGGTAATAGAGCTGATCTGCCGGATGATAGACAAGCGAGTGATGTTTTTTAAGCGCGAGCGGCGAAACCTTGAAGGGCTCCTTGGAACTTTCACGATACATCAACTGACTGCCGAAGCAGTCGCTCACGATCTCCAGATCTTTTGCCCCGAAGGCGAGATGAGTGGCCCCTTGAAATTTTGTCGCCGGACTACTTGAAACATAGACCGCGACTTTCAACCCAAAAGTTTTCTGATCGTTCGACTTCTCATCGCTGAAAACTGAAGGTGACGACAGGGACAATACCGTGCCGATTAGGAATAGGATCTTTCTGAGTTTCATATTGTTTCCGGGATAAAATTTTCGGTGGGCAGAAACTGGTTCAGGGACCCTCCGACAAAAGCAAATTCCTGGCCGCCAGCAAGATCAAAAGCCAGAGGCAATCCTTTGGCACCCCGGCCACCTGCCCGGACTTGATCGACTCCCAAGCCGCAGCACCCAGGTTGGTCCCATCCGGCACGACGTTGATCCTTGTTTGGGTGAGACCCGGCGGGGGCGGCGTTACAAAAACTGTAGTTCAATCCCAGGTTCGTGCGCTCTTATTCACCGACTACCCGGTAGAACTTGTGCGGATGATTCCTGGTATTTAAAACCACCTGGCTAGTGGTGAGGCTGCCCTGCGAGGCGATGCCTTCCCTGCCCGGCACCGTCGTCCATGGACTCTGCATGTCCGGGGATGATTCGAGCCGGTAGGTGCGATCAGCGATCGACGTCCAGGCAATCTGGAACCGAGTGCTGTCCCCGTCCTTGCTGAGCTGTTGCCACTCGATGATCTCCGGTTGGTTGGGATCGTCCGTCCCCAGCTCAAAACGCACCGCTGGATCGGAACTGCTGATGGTGTAAACGATCGCTTCCGGCGTCGAAGCCGACCATCCTTCGGAGACCCCTGGCGCGTATTCCTCAGAGGAGAGCGTCGTAGCGCTGGTTGCGTCCAGATGAACCTCTTCGCCGGGCAAGAGATCGACGGTCACTTCAAACTGCGCCGTAATCCGAAAACCATCGCCCTCGGGAACAGCAGTCGCCAGTCCATCGAAATCGCCGCTGAACACCGGCACGCCGTCGGTATCCCGGTCGAATACCACCAACCCCTCGAATTCCGTGGGGAAGAATCCGGGAGCCTCGAGATCGATCTCCGCACGAGAGGAGCTGATGCCCCTGGTGCCGACACCCGGAAGGTCGTCCTCGAGCAGGACGGTGAAATCCAAGCTCAAAGTCACCGGCACCGCGACGCCCGGGGTGCCTCCCGCCTTTTGGGGCGTGAACACCACCCGGCTCTGACAATCGAGGTAGGCGGTCTGATAATAGATGTCCCTGGGCGCGAGCGACACTTCGCCACTGTGGGAGATATCGATCCGGGTAATGCCGCCGCCATCTTGGGTGGAGGTCACATTCGTGGCCGAGGAAAAGGGTGCAAGCACACTGGCGGGACGGGGATCCGCAGCAGTGAACATGTCGAGTCCATTGGCAGTGGCTGCAAACAATCCCCCGCGCGTCTCGAACAGTTCGGTCTCCATCAAAAAAAGGAAGTCTGCCGAAAAATAACTACACCCGGCACACTGCATCGTAAGGCCGGCGGGCAGTCCGTTAATGAGATCAAAACAATCCTCGGCTTGTGCAGAAATCGTCCCGAAAAGAGCAGCGACAGTCAGGAGGTTGGTACGGCGTTTCATACTGACTGACGGCTACCGCTAGGAATTTGCTTTTGGCGGAAAGGCCGTGAAGAGCGGAATTGGGTGGAGTTCATGGGGTGCGACGCGGAGCGAGAATGTCAACTCGGCAGTCATATTCTAGTTTATTTACTGACTGCTAGGAAATTGCTTTTGGCGGGAGGGCTTTGAAGCCGCCTTTGGACCGGATCGGATGGGGGAGAAAGGGGGTTGCTCATAGCTTTCCACTGATCAGTTTGGTGAGAATCGCGTACCCCTTGGGGCTGAAATGAATACCATCCTTAACGAAAAGCGCCGGTCGGTACTTCCGCTGATCATCAAGAAAGGCCGGTACTAAGTCGATGAACTCAACATTCTTTTCCGAACGAGCCAGGTCCGCGAAATGATTGTTCATAGACAGAACCTTGGCTCGAGCCCTCGGGTTGATGCTGCTATTCCTCATGATCGGCAAGCCAATTAAATAGAGGCGTGTGTCAGGCAGTTCTGAGCGAACCTTGGCGATTAAAGCGCGAGCTGTATCGCGGATTTGTTCGGGCGACTTGCCCGCACCCAAGTCGTTGCCGCCAGCGTTAACCAGAATGGTCTTTGGCGCATAGCGTAGCACGATGCGATCAGCAAAGTGATATACCTCGCTGAGTCGCGCGCCACCGAAACCACGGTTGATGACCTGTTTGTTCGGAAAATGGTCGTTTACATCAGTCCAGCGCCTCGCGTTCGATCCTCCGACCAGCAGCACTGCGCCCTTGGGCGGTGGCATTGTGACATCGCCAGCCTCAAATTTCTTGATAGTCTTTTCCCATCGAGCAGGATCGCGATCACTTTTCTTTGAAGTCTGTATCCCTTTCTCTCGTGCTATCTTTTCTTTACTAGGTACATCACTCTCAGCTGAAAAGGCTAGAACAGTTTGACTAAAAAAGAAAGCCATTGATAAGGCTTGAAGTAGTTTTCGATATATTTTCATTGTGCCTATTTCCTTTCTTTAATGCCTAACACCCTGCTTAAGTGGTGAGTGGTTCTGGCGGATTCTTTGCGTATGCAAAGAGTGCGTCAGGTTGACGAATCTGATTCATGTACTTGTTAGGCATATTATCTATGATA
>OCVR010001190.1_pt1 | contig 21253 bp, 10 predicted proteins | sample 1539091 | NCBI WGS metagenome assembly OCVR01 (sample SAMEA3355530, study PRJEB22509) | marine metagenome | biome: marine; feature: coastal ocean; material: water | place: USA | collected 2010-08-07 | depth 16 m | reverse complement strand
GATACGCTTGACGGCTTAAACCTAAGCGCAAGCACTACTAACAATGGTGCAAACTTAGTAATGCGAACCGACGCTAACGGGTACGCTAATTTTGGGTGGATTTACACAGCTAGCGGCACTGCATCTGGCTCACTAAGTCGAATTTACTGCTCTCAAGACGGCTACCTACGTTACTTATCTCCCGCTAATCTGGGTACAAGTTGGTTACGCGAAAACACTTATAACAATTTAAGTGATTCCACGGGTTCCGGCGGTAATATGAACACTGTCTTTCAAAACGGCAGGTCTGGAAATATTGATATCTGGTCAGGGTCTAACTTACCTTCTGGCACAAGCCATGTACAAGGCATTCAAGTTCGGCACTCAACCCCTGGTCACTACGGATTCCAGTTAGTCAACCAATACAACCAACAGCAGATGTTCCACAGGCAGGTTTCCAACAATTCCTTTGGGTCTTGGAATAAAATTTGGTCTAGCTCAACGGATGGCTCAGGCTCTGGATTAGACGCTGATACGCTTGACGGCTCTCACGCTTCTTCTTTTATTACTACATCGGCTACCCAGTCGAACCAAATTTATATCAGGGGCACTGGTCCAACCCTTTATTTGAGAGATACAGATCATAAAGTGTCGATGCTTCACACCAATGGCAACACATTTTATGTCTTGTGCGGTGCCACTGACTCTACGACATGGAGTCTGGTTAACGGGCGCTGGCCAATGGAGTTGAATCTTAGCAGTTTGAACGTTACTTTCGGTGGCTCTGTAACCGCAAACTCGGATCGATCTCTCAAAGAAAATATTAAGCCTATAGGCAATTCAATGGAAATGTTTGAGCAGATAGATGCCAAGCGGTTTGATTGGATTGATGGTCACAATCCCGATGGCGATTTAGGGTTTATAGCTCAGGACGTGCAGGCAGCAGGTCTTACAGAAGTGGTTTTTGAAAAAGAAAACAAACAGCCTGGGACAGGTGAACTTCTAAGCACTAAGCTAACCTTAGACTATTCGCGCATGGTAGCTGTGCTGTGGGATGTAGTAAAGCAACAACAAGTTCAGATAGATGAGCTTAAAACACAACTGGAGAACATGTAATGGCAATAACACACGAACTTTTAGAAGAATTCACCGGCACTCGCGCAAGTGAAATGCCTGACCCTGAGAACGAGGGTGAGACTATAACTGAAGAGTCAGCTTGCATAGATGTAAAAGTGCGTTTCACATGCAGCGAAACGAGCAAAACTCATGAGCGGTTCGTCAACGTCTGCTTAGATGCTGACGGTGCATATGATGCTGACGCTACCGCTGTTCGTATCGGTGAAGTTGCTTTGGGCGTAGCTAACAAAATGAGCATGGGCGTAATTGAATAGTGCTTATTAGATTGAAGAAATCAACTTTCGGGAATTCGTAATGGGAATCTTGTCGGCGATACTGGGGAACAGTGACGTTATAAGTAAAGGCTTGGACCTTATTGACGGCATGCACACTTCAGAAACAGAAGCGATAGAGGCTAAGACAAAAGCAAAGACAGACCTTCTGAGCAGTTACGCCCCATTTAAGGTTGCCCAGAGATACTTGGCTTTGATCTTCGGTTTCACCTTCGTTGGTTCTTACCTTATGGTTTTAGTTTTGTTTTTTTTAGAAAGAAATATTGGTCCCGTTCAGAATCTTATAGAAGCTTTTAAGATTGACTGGATCATGCTGACTATCGTCGGGTTCTACTTTGGCGGCGGTGCTTTCGAAGGTGTTATGAATAGTAAGGACAAAAAGTAATGACGGGTTTCAAGCTGCAAACATTTAGCGGTCAGGCTCCAAAAGTGTATGCTCGCTTATTGCCGGATGATATGGCGCAAGTAGCAACCAACTGTCGTCTTGATTCTGGTCGTCTGGAACCTTGGAAAAGCAACTCCAGCAGCTCAGTATCATTTGCAACCGGAACTATCTCCGCATCGACCAAGACTATATTTAAGTACAGTTCGTCCGTATGGATAGCAAGCAATTCAGAACTAGATATTGTCAGGTCTCCTGTAGCTGAAGACCCGCATGAAAGAATTTACCTGACAGGTTTTAGCTTTCCGCAAATGTCTACATCCACCATAATAGGCAACGGAACATTCTACAAGCTAGGAATTCCTAAGCCAGCAGATTTAACCGCTGTAGATATCTCTCCTACAGAGTCCGCTAATGCGGACACAGAAACCCCTCAGTCAAGGTCGTACATATTTACATATGTTAGTTACTACGGCGAAGAAGGTGTTAACTGTGATGCGGAGGCTTCACAGGTGGTCGATGTTCATTCAGATCAAACTGTAACCTTAGACTTTCCCCCTAATCCGTCTGGAGCTTACATATTAGCCAAAAAGCGCGTGTATCGAACAGATGCTGGGGGAACTTATAGGTTTGTAGCAGACGTTCCTATAGCGACAGATACATTTGCTGATAATGTAGCGGAGGTGAATTTAGGCGAAGAGATTCCGACCTCAACGTTTGACGCACCGCCAGATGAAGTGACGGCAGACCACAAAGACGGACCTTTGCTTGGACTTGTGTCTATGCCTAATGGAATCCTTGCCGGTTTCTCGGGTCAAACGGTTTCTTTTAGCGAGGCGTTTCAGCCTCACGCTTTTCCTGATGAGTACAAACTCACGGTCAAGTCTGACATTGTTGCAATAGCTCCCCTCAATACTGGTCTTTTAGTATTGACCAAAGAAAAACCTGCAATCATTCAAGGTCTAGACCCGTCATCGATGTCCATGATGGAAGTAGACAGTTCTTTGTCTTGTGTATCTAAGCGATCTGTTGTGGATATGGGCGAGTTCGTAATGTATGCCTCTCCAGACGGATTGGTTATGGCGAATGACAACGGGTTGAATTTGATTACAGAGCAAATGTTAAGCAGAGATCAATGGCAAGAATACACACCGTCATCGATAGCTGCCTTCCAGTGGGAAGGACATTACATCGCTTTCTACAACAACGGAACGGAGAGCAAGGGTTTCATATTCGATCCAAGAGGCGGAAAGAACTCATTCGTTAAATTAGACTTCCATGCCACGGCAGGTTTTAACGACTTAGAGACGGATCAGCTTTACCTTGTTGTGGGTGGCAGCTTAGTTAGGTTTGCCGAAGGAAGCAGCGCATCAAATTTTGTTTGGCGGGGAAAGAAATTTTACTCCCCCAGACCAATCAACCCAGCAGTGGCAAAGGTAGAGTGTGACAGTTATAGCCCTAACCCTACTATGAAGCTATACGCTGACGGAGAACTAAAGCATACGCAAACTGTTACCAATAGTAACACCTTCAGGCTGCCAAGCGGCTACAAGGCTAACGAGTTCGAGATCGAGCTTGCTGGTTCTGTAGCAATCAATGAAGTATGCGTGTACGAATCTGCGGAGGAAATAGGTGTCCAATAGAGGCAACATGCCTGTCCCACCAAAGTGGTCGGGACAAGACAAAAGATTCGGCGAAACCGTCAAGAACAATCTTGATGTGTTGTGCGGGTACGCTGGAAGCCCCTTGGATCGTGCTATTACGGCAAGAGATTTGCTGGACAGCGGCATAGCAAAACTTGCAGTCGGGTCTGTTACATTTTCTGGCGGATCGTCTGGGTTGGCACCACCGACAAACGATATCGTATACGACACTCCTCCAGCGGCTACAAATTTAGTGGTCAGCGGCGCGTTTCAAAACATGCTTCTTTCTTGGAACATACCCTTGTATGAAGGTCACAGCTATACGGAAGTTCATCGTCATACAAGTGACAGCATATCTGACGCAACACTTGCAGGTCAGTCATCTTCTACTGTTGGATTGTTTTCGGACCCCGTGGGCGGAGGTCAAACATATTATTATTGGGTGAGACTTGTAAACAAAAATGGCGTTGCGGGTCCGTTCAATCAGTCAGGCGGAACACAGGGACAAACTTCGCCAGATATAACAAAGCTTCTAAGCTTGCTGGCTGGCTCAATCAGTGAGTCTCAGTTAGCGACTAATCTTGGAGCAGAAATTTCGAGGATTTCTGGACCAGCTACCACAGCAAATACTGTTGCATATCGGATTGCTGAGGAAGCGAGTAATCGAGCCGCAGCGATTACTGTCGAAACTAATGCGAGAGTTGCAGCGGTTAGCGCTGAGGCTAATGCTAGAGGAGCAGCAGTAACTGCCGCCCGCGACGCGCTTCAAGCGCAGATAAACGACATCGCAGGTATAGCTGCGTGGAGCGCAACTACTACTTACACTGTCGAAGCACTATGGAGTACTTCCCAGTCATACGCGATTGACGATGTAGTGCGTCACGGTGACAAATTATGGAAAGCGTTAGCTATAAACAGCGCTTCTGAACCAACGTCTGCTGGCAATCCAGAGGCAAGCACTAACAGCAACTGGCAACTTACCGGAGATTATGTCAGCAAAAAAGTTCGTCACAATGACAAATTGTGGGCAGCTTTGGTAACCAGTACTGACTCCGAACCCAGCAGCAGCAACTCCAACTGGTCGCTTATTGGCGACTATACGAGCTTGGGGTCTGTTACAGCAGCGAACAGTGCAGCGATCCTAGCGATTAACACTGTTGATTCGACCAGTACGTCCGCTGCTGCTCTTGCGATTAAAGCGTTGCAGACAACCGTTGGTGGCGCGGAGGGTGTTATCGCTACAGCGGACTCTTTAGACACGCTGACTAACGCTGTTAACCATACTGGTACGGGTTTGGAAGCAACAGCGGACAAGCTTACTAGTCTTCAAACTGCGGTCTTCAACGACATGACGGGTGTGCCTAATTGGGTTGGGACAGACTCTAGCGCCACCCCGCCAACAACTGCGGTCGCATATGGCGCCGGTGCCAGAGTTGTCCATGATAAAAAACTTTATCGCGCAATAGCTCCTTCAACAAACGTAGCTCCACCAGATATTAGTTATTGGGCGCTTGATACGGTTGCTGCGGCTTCAGCGGTTACTGCGCTGTCCAACACACTTACGAGTGACTACGCCACTGCTGACGCGACCGAGGTCATAGAAGCCGCCATGCTTAACAGCTTGACGGGCGTAAGCAATTGGGATGCAGGCACTTTGTATTCACAAGGCAATAGAGTCATCTATGAAAAGAGACTTTACCGCGCTGTTGCTGCATCAGAAAATGTAATACCAGGGGCAGACACTAGCAAATGGGTCTCCGATAGTATAACTACAGCATCGGTTTTAGCTTCATCAGAAGCAACAGCGGCTACCACTTACGCGATTGCTACTAATCTGACCAATCTTGAATCAGCAACATTTGGCAACCTCACAGGTCTGTCTGCATATGATGAAAATACGACCTACACTCTTGGTAGTCGTGTAACGCATGGCACAGGCGCTGATAAAAAGATTTACATAGCAATACTAGAATCTAGCGCAAGCAATAAGCAGACACCCACGGAAACTGCATACTGGGACGAAGATACTTTAGCAAGTCAGGCTGTCACTAACGCGGCACTTGGCGGCAAAGAAAATACTGGCGCAGCGGCTCAAGCGTTAACGTCAGCGAATACTTACACAGACACAAATGCAGCTAAAGCGAGCGAGTTTACAGCTCTGAACGCGGCGGTGTTTGAGAATGTTGTAGGCTTAAATGCTTGGGCAAATACTAGCGCTTATGCCTTCGGTGATAGGGTATATCACGATCAACGAATTTATAAATCTCGCAAAGCAACTTTAGAAGGCTTATCGTCTTGGAGTTCAAGCACCACTTATGCAGTAGATGCCATCGTCAAATATACCAATGGTGGTGTAACGCTCCCTTACAAGTGTCTTGTTGCTAACAGTAACGCTACGCCTCACGACAACATATCCGGAGAAAACCCGAAGTGGGCTATTGACACTTCAGAACCCGTTGTCGGCGGAAACGATTATTGGGTAATAGATGCCGCTTCACTAGCATCAGCGGTGAGTGCCTTAACAACCGACGTGGAAGACAACTATGCAAGAGCGACGGATGTTACAGCCTTGGATGCATCTATCTTCGGCGGTGCTTCAGGAGCGCCTAATTGGTCATTGTCAGCAAATTATGCCGTGGGTGCCAGAGTTACTCATGACGATATTCTGTACAAAGCTATTCAGGCATCAACAAACCAAGCACCCCAACAACCACCGAATTCACAATACTGGGCTATCGCTCGATTTGCTACGGGGTCCGCACTTACTGAGCTTTCAGTTGAGGTGGGCTTAAAAGCAACTACAAGCAGCTTGACTACGCTTGAGTCAAATATTTATGCCAATGTCACCGACCCTGCTAGCTACGTTAATGGAACCACTTACAATGTTAATGACCTTGTTACTTACGATGGCAAGATTTACAGGGCTTTGCAAACCACAGCAGCCACTGTGGTTATTGATGGCATATCTACCACTGTTTTCTTTTCGCCGTCTGTTACTGGGTATTGGCAAAAGGTAAGCTTGACAACAGCGGCAGAGGTAGAAGCCGAATACGCAAAAAGCAGCGATGTGTCAGTGTTACAGAGCAATCTGTTTAACAACTTGGTAGGTGTGGACGAGTGGAATAGTAACACTACCTATTCTGCGGGAGCCAGAGTTGTTCACACAACCGCTACTGGCGTGAAAAAGCTATACAAGTCGGAAGTAGACAATAATATTGGAAACTTGCCCCCCAGCAATCTAGGCGGGTCTACCCCGAAGTGGGCATTAGACACTCTGGCTAGCGCAACCGCAGTTAATTCGCTAACCACGTTTGTGAACGCAGATGTAGCAACTACAGGATACGTCGATGGGCAGTTTACAACAAAGGTGGGTGACCTTGGAGGAACGAGCGTTGCTTCAACGTTAAGCCAATACAATACAAGGACCGAGGAAGGAATAGCGACGCTGGATAAAATTGACGCTGCAACCGCAGTGATATTTGCGGATATCACAGGAAAGACTGGTTGGCTTCCTACCGTGACTTACAACGAAGGCGATACAGTTTTTACTAGAGGAGTAGCGTATGGTCCCGTGAAAATCTACAAGTCTAAACAAGGCAACAATTATAATAAAAATCCAACAGCGGCGGAAAATTCGGCTTGGTGGGAGCTTGAGACTTTGGCGTTTGCTGGCGCTCTAGATACCTTAAACGCGATTGTCACGGAAGGCGATAGTAGCCTAGTATCAAGAACGTCGGGCGTTGAAGCTCAACTTGATGGTATCGGAACGACAACAACTGTGCAGCAGAAGTTTAACGCGCAAGCTAGCACGATTGGTGGCTTAGAATCGCAGTATACAGTTAAGATCGATAGCAATGGTCACGTTGCGGGTTTCGGTTTAGCCTCAACGGTTGATGCGGCAGACAACAGTACTAGTAGCTTTTATGTCAACGCAGATCGTTTTGGCATTATGCCTAATCAGGCATCGTCTGATACCGCGAATTGGACATCAGGGCGAACTTACATCAACGGCGATCAGGTTATTTCTGGTGGTCAAATTTACATAGCAAACTCTACTCACAACTCTGAATCGGGTGTTAACTCTCCGCCAAGCTCAAAATGGGAAAGCGGGTTGGCGCTCCCGTTTGTGGTTCAGCAGACAAGTGAAGTCATTGAGGTAGGCGGAAGTGATGTGTCTGTTCCTGCTGGCGTGTACATGGATACCGCTTACATCAAAAACGCTTCAATAGAATCAGCAAAGATTAAAGAGGTTACTGCCGAGCAGATCACTAGTGGCTATATAAACGTCACGGAAAGAATAAATGCTAACGATATAAATGCTGACAAGCTGAACATTGACAACCAATACTTAGATTCTACCGTAGATGCTAACGGTAATAGTGTGTTAATTCTTGCCACGGGAAGCCAAACTAAAGGCGTTAAGTATGAAAATTTATCTTTTGACGCGGTAGGCGTTATAGCTCAAGGCTCTATGGTCAATCCGCTGTACTTCACTGCCAACCAGACTGCGTATCCCTTTTCGTTTACACAATCGGCTCCCATCTACGAATACACAGTGACCAATTTATATTACCCTCTAGGCTCAACTTCTACTTTGCCCGTGTTAATGACTTTAAATTTGGCTAGTAATGCTTTGAAGGAGTCAGGAGACTACTACATAGACTTTGGCGCTTCTCCATTTGGCGGAGTGCCTAGCACTAGCAGCGTCTCTGCTAGTCAGGTTATGTTACAAGTAAACAGGTATACCGGCAGCGCTTGGGTCAGTCATGGAACTAGCACCACTCCTGCTAAATATTATAGTTCACACCCTTTGAACGATCATTCAAAAGTTGCGGTTTTACCCTTGAGTGCAGGCGTACAATATCAGTTTAAGCTTTACGGGCACCTAAAAGGTTTTGTCGGATCAAATGTAAATCAAACCAGCGGTTTCGGGTATCAGGGCGGGTACATTCGGGTCTTCAGAATACACAAGACAACTTAAACTATGCATATAATTTATAAAGTATCGACAGGCGAACCAAGAATAATGGTGACCTCGCTAAGTATGGCGGAGGCTAATTTAGAGGAAGGTGAAGCTCATCTGCTAACGGTTAGCGAAGATATCCCTTTTGAAAACATTTTAGTTATCGATGGTCAAGTAACACCAAAGGACATTCCTGCCTTTGATCCTGTGGCGGCTGCACGACATTTACGCGGTGGGCTGTTAACTGATTCTGACTGGACTCAAGCCGTAGATAGTCCTTTAAGTGTCGAGACAAAGTTGTCCTGGAAGGAGTATCGAGAAGAACTAAGAGACTTCCCCGCCATGATCGCCGCTCTCTTTGAGCAGGAACCGGACAAGGTGTCTTCGATCTACTTGGTAGAGGAATTAGTGCCAGTTCTTCCGACCTAACAACTAAGCTTTTTTTAGTATTTTACTTGATTTTGCAGTATCATAAGGGTAAAGCGGGACTCCGAATCCGGAACATCTCACCCGAAATATAGCTCCTCGTTATCAAACGAATATAGCTAAAAAACACCCAACAAAACAAAGGCAAGCTTAGTGGCTATTGTCGTTCGCAGTCCGTCGTTAGACGACTTCAAACAGTTCAATGACTTGGGCATCTGGTTCCAAGAAAACAGCAACTACAAGAACTGCGGATGGTCTGACGGGAAAGCTTACGGCTTTCTTAAAAGCGGATCAGACCCCCTGTCAGACACTTTCTTATTAGTTGCGGAAGATGACGGAGAGATAATCGGTTTCTTTTTGGGCAATGTCGTTGAGTACTTTTTCTCCGACAAAAAAATAGCCCAAGAACTGGCAATAGTTTTTAAGCCAGATAAGAGGACCGGCATAGTTCGTGCTGTTAGAACGATGATATCAAGCTTTTGTAAGTGGGCTGAAGAAAAGGATGCTTTGGAAGTAGCATTCGGTATCACTTCAGGCATAGCGGGTAAGGGTTACAAAGGATTACTAGAGCGCTCAGGCTTCAAGCAAGTCGGGCTTTTATTTAAGAACGAGGTTTAGCCTATGTGTGGTGGTGGCGGAGACGATCCGAAAGAGCAAGAAAGCAAATTGGCGTTAGCGCAACAAGCAGCCAACGCTTTACAGCGTTATGGCGAAGTGTTTGTCCCCTTAGAAAACATGTTTATTTCTGACACCAAAGCAATGTTTGAAGACGGTGCATCCGATCAAGCAATGGCGGCAGCTCAGAATCAAACCTCTGCTATCTATGAGCAAGGCTTTAACGACATGCGTGGCGCTCAGTTTCAAGCTGGACTAGACCCAATGTCTGGTCGTGCCCAAGGTGAGTCAAACGCGCTTCGACAAGCACAGGCTAGAGGCATGGGTCTGGCTGGAGCCGATGCTGGTCTGGGTTATACCGACGCAGCTTATCAAGGTCTAGGTAACGTTATCGCAATGGGACAAGGAATACAGACTCAAGCAGTTGAGGGAAACATCGACAGGATGCAGAGCAGTCTGGATCGTGCGGGCGCAGCAGCGCAAGCAGACTTCGCTAAGTCTCAGAGTCTAGCTAGTATCGCAGGAACCGGCGCAGGCATGGCAGCAGGATACGGACTAGGAGGTCGGGGATGATGGATTTCAACCAGTTTCTAACGTATCTGAATCCAGAGACGGCTAGCGAGGTTGGTTCGTTTTACAACTACAACCCCAACAATCCTTACGCCTCTATAAACCCCTCGCAATATAGTCACATTGACAGAAAGCATATGCCTGCCGATCAACTGTATGCAGACCTTATACGAGCGCAGACTCAAGACTACAACGCCAGGTTTGCTCCCGTAGAAAACTTTATGGCGCAACAAATCACTGCAACTGGCACTCAATCGTTAGTGGGAGATTTGGAACGTACACGCTCAAATATGGGCAGTGCTGTTACAAATGTTCAGGGTCAGCAAAACCGTGACATGAGTCGTATGGGTCTTCAGGGCACAGGCAACTTTGCTAACAGTACGACCGCTGTCGGTGGTCTGGTTGGCGGGTTAAACGACACAAGGCTGCGAGACTCTGATCGTCGTCAGGCGCTTCTTACAGGTTCGCTATCAGGAATAGGACAAAAAGCTAGAGGAGTAGGTCAATGACAATGATTGCGGTAGGACAAGGCTTACTACGAGACGTTGTCCGCAGAGGCTTTGCAGCAGGAGCTGCTGCTGAGAGCGAGGCAGAAAGACAATCAATGGCGCTTGAAGCGCAGAAGACTGCCGCAGCATCTCAGACTATGGGCACTGGCGCAGGTATTGGCGGGATGGTCGGGGCTACCAAAGTCGGACAAAACGCCAAAGCTGCTAAAGATGCAGTAGGTGCTTTAAATAAATCACTGACAGGCAAGGGCACCGTAGGACTAAAAGGCGGCGGACTTACCTTTACTCCCGCTGGCAGCGAGTCTGTTTTAACGGGTGTAGATGCGACAGACAAGATAACCAATATCGCTTCGGCTTTGGATTCTGCTCCTGTAACAGAGGTTGTGCAGGGAGCGGGTGAAGTTGTTTCCGGAGCTGTGGAGGTAGGCGGAGTTGTTGACAAGGTAGCCCCAGTCGCGGAAGTACTCGCAGGAACGGGCGAGGTTGCAGGTGCCGTTGGAGCAGAGGTTGCGACAACAGGAGCGGTAGCAACAGAAGCTGCGGCAGCAGGCACAGCGGCAGCATCCACGGGACCAATGGCAGCAATGGCAACACTGGCTGCACCTATAGCTATAGGCTTGGGTGTGTCATTCCTTATTAGTAAATTATTCGATTAGGTATTTATCATGAGTTTTACAGACGGTTTCCGAACGGGCTTCGGGCTAGTAAATCAGGTTCAGGATCGACAGCTAAAAGAAAGACGGCTAGAGGAAGACATGAAGTACAGGTCCGAGACTGATGCCGCGACTGCTGATTATCGGGCAAGAGACTTGGACATTAAAGAGAAGACTCAAGATAACACCGATAAGCTTAATACCTACAGGGCAGAGACATCTCGAATAACGGCTGACAATCAATCCGTGGCTGCCGGTACTGCTCGCATAAACGCACAGACAGCAGCTACAAAAGAAAAAAACTTAACAAATCCTGATTCTATCGAATATAAAGAAGGACTGTCAGAGATTGACAAGAATAAAGCGCAACAAGAGAACTACCAATCTCAGGCTGACGAGAGGAATCAAGAAATAGACCGTATAGAGAGCGCGGAAAGGCTACAAAGAATCTACGATCTTTCACTGGCAGCTAAAACTAACGGACTTGGACCCGAACAATACACAGAAGTTGCAGACCTTATAAATCAAAACAACGATCAGTCGTTCTTTAACGTAGGTTACCTAATCAACCCGCAGACAGCTAGAAGCATGGCGATGGTGGAAACGTATTATCAAGACGTGGCAGCGGGTACAGCCGGAGAAATGAGTGCAGAGTTAAGGGCGGCATTTGGCGCGGCGTTAGGCTTAAACCAGTCAGCAGCCCTTGGTAGGGTGATAGACGAATCGTTTACAAACGCTCCCGACTGGATGAAGGGAAAGGGTTTAACAATATCCGGTCAAGGTCTTCATCAGGTCGGCGTTGGTAATGACGGTAAATTGAGCGGATCGTTATACGTTTTGGCTCAAGATGATGATGGAAATCTATACCCATACTTCCCTCCGTTAACAGCCAATAGAAACTTTGCAAGCAACGAACCTTTGAATTTTGATCTTGGGGATACAGTTAAAGCGACCGCTGGGATCGCTCATATGACTCAAAAGATCGGTCCTGCAATTCAAAGAGAAGTAAGAGAGGCAATGATTCATACCAAGTTCGGCAACCAAAAAGATTTTGAATCAGCCGTTACAGCGGAGTTAGATTTAATCAGAAAAGGTATTCAACTTGGCGCATCGCAAAAAGACAGCATTCTTGTAGCGTCAATGATAAACAGCGGGGTGCAGGCAGCGACACAGCCTGAGCAGTTGTCACACACAAAAACTTTGGAATTTAAAAGATTAGTTGAACACGACATGCTTTTCGGACCCTCAGACGACACGAGTGAACAATTCAAGATACAAGATTGGTTTGAAGATACCAGCTCTGCCCTAAGCGATGCACCCCTGCCCAAAGCCATTAAAGCCAAAAACCTTGGTGAGTTGATGTCTAGAAGCAAACTAGAGTTCAACTATCAAAACGCATCCGTACTCCAAGGTTACTACGACGAAAATGGCAATATCGAAGACGCTGCCGGATTAATCGATCAGTTAAAAGTCTTAAATTTATTGTAAATACTTAGCGAGAATATATGCCGTTAAAGTCTGTAAATCAGTTCTCCGAAGATGAGTACTACGCAGCCAAAAATGCGTTACTAGAAAACGAAAGCCTTCAACCTACAGAAGGTCAGCCTGACCCTGCACAAGATTCCTTACAGCCTACTACAGAGGTTGATCCAACATTAGCCGCTGCGCCAGAAGGTGACGGTAATTTCGTTCGCGGATTAAAAATGGGCGTAGAGGGTCTTCAGGCAACCGGCGGCGGATTGACAGCGTTAGCAGGAATGGGTGCTAGAACCTTAGGGGAAACTGTTGGCTCTGAGTCCTTGGTCGATACGGGCAGCGACCTCATGGATTCCGGTATGGAGACGTACATAAGGAACAACAAAGAAGCTCAAAACTATGTTGGTGATGTTGCTTTTGTTGAGGACGTTTACGAAGGTGTAAACACGCAGACTGTGACGAATGCAGGGAACTGGTTTGCTCACGCTTTAGGAAAAGCCGTCCCTGATCTGGCTTTGGCGTTAGGCACTGGCTTTGGCGGAGGCTTAGTAGCCAAGCAGGTGGTCAAGCAAGGCACCAAAGAGATGATTGACAGAGAGGTTTTTGAGAAGGGAGCGCAAGAGTTAGCTGAAGCAGGGCTTGAGAAAAAAGCAGCAGATTACATACTCAAAGAGAACGCTGAAAGAATGGCAAAAGATGCTGCTAACAAGGCGGCACTGAAGGGGTCTCTAACCGGAACGGCTGTTTATTCAGGAGTACAAGGTGCAGGAAACTCATTTGCACAAATATTAGAAGAGACCGGAGTTGAAGCTCCCCTTACCGCGCTTGGTTTAGGTGTGGTTACCGGTGGTCTTGAAGTTTTACCTTTCTCTAAAGTCTACGGGTCTATGTTTCCTAAAGGCTCAAAAGACGAGTTCCAAGATTATATAGCAGCGAAGGTTGCGGATAAGCCGTCATGGGTTACTCAAGCAATATCCGACTTGGGTCAAGCGTATGGCGTAAACGTAGCAACTGAGATGGCGCAATATATAATTAATGAAGAAGCTATCACCTTTGTTAACAACCGTTACGGTGAGCAAGCGGCTTTAGAATACGGTAGATACATAACCACGCCCGAAGGTAGGTCTGAGCTGTTAAATGTAGCGGCAGATTCTATGGCACCAGCCACAATTCTTGGTGCAGGCACGGTCGGCATTAAGAAATTTACTGGTCAGTATGGGAACCCTACAGATTTTGGCGATGAGGCTGATTTAGCAAGAACGGGTTCAATGCTCGACCAAGAACTTAACAAAGCTATTCAAAATGCGTTTGCCGAGTACGAGCAAGCAGCGTCTAGTGATCGCACCAATCTAGGAAGACCTGAGCCAAGCGAAAGACCGATAGACCCAGTCACCGGAAAACTAGCTACTCAGTGGAATCAAAGCGGAGCATTAGACCCGAAGACCAGCTCACCCTATACCGAAGATCAGATACGAGAAGCGCAAATCAAAGAAGGATACGATAGAGTATTTTTCGACGACAATGCTCCTACACCTACCGAATATGAAAGCAATCAGGTCGATACCCCAGAAGCAACCCCTGATGCTCCACAAGACCCAGCTCCTATTGTCGATCAAGAAAATTCTGAAGTCGGGGAAAATACAGAACTCACCCCTGCACCAGACCAGACTACTGTACAGATAGCTAAAGGTACAAGGGACTCAGGTCCAGCCCATAGGTGGGACGCAGAACTATCCCCTGCCGATCAATCTGTTCCTGAACAACTGTTACAGTTATCTATAGCGGCTAGGTCCGAAGAAGCTATGGACCCCAACAATACCGATGTCGTCATAGAGCCAATAGATCAAGATGACGTAGACAGAATCTTCGACCGTAACGCTGCGATGAAGATTCCCCGATCAGACAAGCCTACCGGCAGAAGTATGCCAACGTTAGAAGAGGCATACGGCGATGATTCTGGCAGAGCAATAGACAGTGTTGCTGGTGTTGTTTCGGACCTTTCTGCCAGCGGAGTCCCAGCCTCGTTTCTGGACGCGGTATCTGGGGTGTATGTCCACAAGCAGTCAGATTACGACGCTGTTGGAATAACAGGACAGAGCAGTAGAGGCATATCGATAAACGATGAGCTGATCTCTGGGTCACTGACTGATCAGGACAAACTGAGCGAGCTTGCTTGGACCATGACTCACGAGGTCTACCATGCCGCTGACTTCTCTATGAGCTTGAGCGAGAAGGACTCCAGGCTGGGGATTACAATCGATGAGTCTGCAAACGATCCTACTGCCGGTATGGGCAGTGTCATGCGTGAGCTATACGACAACTGGAATGATGGTACGGAGCTTGGCAAAAGATTTGACTACCCTTTCAATGAGCTGGCTGATGACATCTCTGATGCAGGCAAGAGCAACGAAGGTTTAAATGTAAACTACAGGCAAGAAGTCTTTGCTCAGTTGGGTGCGCTGTTCCACTCCAACCCTAAACAGCTACAAGAGTTGGCTCCGCAGGCGTATAATTACATTAAGGGTATTAGAGACAGCAACCTAAAAACTGCACCAGTGCAGGAGATCACAGATGAACAAAGTCCAAATCAAGAGAGTCCCGACACCTCCCAACCTGAAGGCATATCAGGAGAAATTCGGGCACCGCCACAGTCCGGAAGCAGCCAGAGCTTACAGCCGGACCCAGTTGGACGAGATGGCGAAGAAGGCACTGGAAGCGAACGAGCCGATAGCCCAGTGGAGGGACAGGTCCAAGATGAAGTTGGACAACGTGAACGACCAGCAGTACAAGAATCTGACTTAACGCCAGAGCAGACAGACCCAGAACAGTCAGACGATCAAACTGATATATACGACTTATCAGACGATGATTTTGATGAGCTTGATAGAATTAACTTTATTAAGAAGGGTGCAGAGTACCTTCTTGAAGAGTCTAAAGGCGAACTACCTGAGAAGAAATCTCTTCCAGTCAAATCTATTACGGCAAAAACAAACGCCACCGAACACCTTGGCAGAGTCGATGCGATAGTAGCAAAGCACCCTGATGCTCTGTCTAGTCCAGAAGCATGGCGATCCTTCGAGCGCGACTTGACCGGATCGAACACGACCCTCGCGCCTCCATACGGTCTAATAAAGCTATTCAACGACATGGACGGGTGGACAGAAAGGCACTCTAAGTTGACTCCGGAACAATTGGAGGCGGCTAATAGAGGTTTGGCAACAGCGCAAAGAATGGGCGATCTATATGAGTCCGGTGCTGCTGATGCAGAAGCCACGGGCAAGCTATTGCTCTGGGGTCTGATGTCTAGAAGGCTAACCGCCAGCGCTCAGGAGGCTGGGTTTGTTGACCTACTAACGAATAGCGAAGCTGTTACAGGCTTAATACAAAAGGCGCTCACGGGGTCTTTTTCAGATAAGACTGCTACCCGCATGGTTGAGGTTCCCAAGACCAAGCAAAAGCCAAAGCACATGGTGGAAAGAACCTTCAATGAAGACGTTGCCATTTGGCGCGACGCTGTTCAGAAGTCTATTCCAGAGGGATCGTTTGGTAGAAGCGGCACATCAAACGCTAACGACTTCGGCACATTAATGCTGAAGATGTCAGAGCTAGATGGCGATGGAGTTTCAAAGCTTCAGCGATTGCACGACATTATGGCTGACCGATCAATCCCTACATTTGAAGTCAGGCGGCAGTTTCAAGCGCTGGTTCAGGGTTCCGGAATCGACAACAAGGTTTTCTCTTTTGTGCAGTTGATGATTGGGCGTGATGACGTAGTCATTCTTGATCGTATCCAGCTAAATTCCATGTGGGATACAGAGCGTTACGGCAAGAACATTTACTCAGACATTGCCAACGAGTTCAGCGCCTTGCATGGCGCAGCTCGATACGAGGTAATGGAGAATGCGCTCAAGACAAAAATCAAAGAACTGTATACCCGTCTTGGTCGTCCGAATGATGCGTCAGTAGGCAGGTATCACTGGGAAAGTTGGGTTCGAGACTCAGGTCAGGTTGTCGCTCACCCTACTATGAAGGGTCTAGAGAGAGACATCAAAGGAGAGAAATCTCCGTATGCTTTCATGGGCGCTCCAGAAGGCAAGATGAATACCTATGCCTATGGCGCAATATATGCGCGAGATGACAAGGCAAAACCATACTACGTTTACCCAGACTCAAAAGGCGTAATGCATAAGTTTCGCTTAGATAAGTGGAACACTTTTAAAAGTGAGATCAAGAATCCAAAAAATGGTATAGTTGACGAAGGATTCTCCGTTAGAGAATTTAACAAAGGAACACCTTGGTATGAATCAGAACAAGTCAACAGACAAAAGCTCGACGAACTCGTCCGGTCTTACGCAGAAAGAGAGGCGACTCCGAACGAATACGGTTCTGAAGGAACTGTTGCAAGTAGTACCTCCAATGTCTCCAGACGAGATGAACGAAGGCGAGTCTACAAAGAGCTTCGTAGTGCCCGACCATCTGATAGCGGGAGTAGCGGAGATGAAGGAAGTGTACCCAGAAGCTTCCGACGAAGAACTGGCAAACATTCTCAAGTACTCGTAGCAGGACAGAAAGTATCTGGCTCCAAACGAGAGCTTGAGACCAACGCCAAATCCGCTCTAGCCTCTGTTGATGCCTTCAACGGCACGGTAATAGAGCTTGCTCCAAACAAGACCAATGCCAAACTATTCGCCAGCAAGATTCAAGCTGGAAAGGATGCGAACAAGTTCGGCGCTGCCGTATACGTTTATCCTGAGTCTGAATATCAAAAGATGAAGATGTTCATGACCGAAGACGGGTCCGCCGGTATTGCTATCGAGAACGGTGACACAATAGTTTCTGTGTATAGCGATGGCACAAACAAGAACGTAACTTTTGCATTAGGGTCTTTAGCGGTTGAAGAAGGCGCTGTCTATGCTGATGCTTTTGATACCCAACTGCCAATCATCTATGAAGATATCGGACTCAAAGTTGTATCTAGGCTCAAGTGGGATGATGCAGAAGCGCCTTTTGATTGGGATAAGCAAACCTTTGAAAGATATAACAAAGGCGAACCTGACGTTGTGTTCATGGCTTTGGACCCTGAGTACTTCGGTCCTTACACCACAGACACTGGTTACTATGTAGACACATACGCAGAAGGTATGCGGTCTATCAGGGAAACCCGCCGTCCGGAACAAGAAAGAATATCTCCAAAGCTAAAGCAAGCGGTTCAGGACAGGATCGATAGAAAAATAACTGCTGCGGAACTGAACGACACCTTTAGAAAAGAAGGTCGTTACGTTAAGCCCATGCATCCAGACATGGTTGCCCCGCTAGAGGCTGACTCTAAGTACGTTAACGCGCTGGCTAAGACCAATACAGAAAAGGCTGGCGCTCCAAGCAAAGAAACGTTCTGGATGGCTGATGTTCTAATCAACGGGAAAAGATACGGAATCCGATTAGACATCCCTGCGTACAATTCTAAACGTTTGACGAAAGATGAACGCGCCAATATTGTTACCCTCCACGCAGCCAGACCCAGAAAGGATGACGCTCCATTTGCCGGTGCAGCATCCACTCGTCTTGGCTACTACCCGACAATGCGTCTCAAGAATGTTCTATTCGCATCCCCTCAAAAAGGTGCAACCAATATTGCATTGGGAGCCGACAAAAATACTATCGCGACTATCGAGGGTGATTACGTTGCGGCAGATCATGAGCAGAACAGACTAGATTTTATAGCCGCTATGGATGATCCGGCTTGGACTCAGGTCTCGATGAACCCTGAGCGTCACACGTTCTTCTACGATCTAGAAACACAAACCCCTGTCATCAGCGGCAGTGAGGTTATTCAGGTAGGTAATCTGGTGTTAGTTAAGGATGCCGTCCCTGACGATGTAGAAAACTATTCCTACATCAAGAAGAAGCAGATCAACAAGGAAACAAACACGCTTGATGATGGAAGCCCTTCAACAAACCAGTTCAGTTACAACGATGAAATAGACGGTCAGTCAGACCTCGCCAGAAGACTCAAGGGCAAAAAAATCTACAGGTCGTTGGTTGATCGTTACGCGCCGTTAGAAGACTTCGAGGATCAAGCAGCAGACTTCTTGGGGGTAGGAAGACTTCTTGCGAGCATATCACCAAGAGATCAGGAGAACCTGTCTCACGGCAAAGTCCAGAATGACCTTGATGCATTCCACGATAATTATGTGGACCCGCTTGGTGATTTAATTACAGAGCTAAAGGCGGACCCTGATGCTGTTGGCACATATCTGATAGCTAAACATGCGGCAGAGCGCAACGACTCAATAGCCGCAAAGGTTAGGGCACAAAGAAAGAAAAACATAGACAGAACCGAAAGAGAAATAGAGCGGCTGCTATCAGACACTGGCGTTGATCACTCCGTAGCTTTAGCGACTCAAAAGGAAAAGCTAAATAGCTACAAAACAATGCCGTTGGCGTTTCAAGATACAGGCTCTGGCATGACCTACGATCAAGCGGCAAGCGTCCTCAATCTTGCAGAGAAGGAAGGCACCAAGGCAGATATGGAGCGTATCGCTAACAAGGTCTACGAAATGCTTCAGCACCAGAGAGACATCATGATCAAGTCTGGTTTGATAGACGAGGACACAGTGTCGGACTGGGAAGCAAATTATCAGTTCTATGTCCCACTTAAAGGTTTTGCCGCAGCCGAAGACGGTGATACTTACTCAAGGAATAATACATCTAGAGGGTTCTCCGTCGTAGGTAGCGAGAGCATGAGGGCGAAAGGCAGGAAAACGTTGCCGGTCAACCCTTTGTTCACAGCGATTGAAGACGTTCAGATGAAAATTATTCGGGCGCAAAAAAATAAAACCGCCCAAGTTTTACTAGACCTTCTTAGCGAGCTGGGTAACAGCGACTCATATACGATATATAACAACAAGTTCAGACCGCCGAAACAAAGCGATGAGCTGACCATGCAAGACCTTAATGAGATGTCTAGGGATACAAGACCAAACGGTGACCCTAAGTATGTTGAGGTTAAGAAAGGGGGGCAGACTTTCTTTATTGAATTTAAGAGTGACAGCCTAAACCATGCGCTACAAGACATGAGTGTCCCCATGTTAAGCAGAGCTAACGATGACGTAAGCAAGCTGCTAACTCTAGCGACTAGATTTCAGACGTTCAGGCGCAACATGTATGTTAACTACAACCCTTCATGGGGACTAGTTAACCCTTTGCGAGATGTTCAGACTGGACTCATGTATGCGCTCGCATCGAAGGACAAGCTGGGCAGCAGAGTTCAAGGTGAGAATCTGATCGGCAAGATGGCAGCTAGTTATCTGCCTTCTATGAGATCAATGTATCGCGTGATGAGGGGGAAGCCTGTAAGAGAAGGCACGTTGGACCAGTACGCCGCAGAGTTTATGGAGGACGGTGCGTCTACGGGAATTATGCTTGTACGCGACCAAGACGAGCAGTTAAGAATACTAAAGAACAAACTAAAGAAAGGCTACACCAGGGAAGCTTTGAGAGCTATTGCCACTTGGGTGGAAGACTTCAACACGACGATGGAAAACGCCATACGGTTGGCTGCTTACACCGAAGCTAGAAAGGCTGGCACTGAAAGAGATACGGCGGCTTCTTTGGCAAAAGATTTGACCGTCAACTTTAACCGTAAGGGTGAGAATACAGCAGTCGTGAATGCGGGTTACCTGTTCTTCAATGCGGCTGTACAGGGCAACGTTAATATAGTTCAAGCATTGAGCAGCGACACGGGCAAGGTCACAACAGCGCAGAAGACAGCGGCGGGTCTCGTTGCCTTAGGTGGAACATTAGCAGCTATCAACATCATCACGTCTGACGATGACGATGACGAAGAGAAGAAGTATGCAGACCTTCCGGAACATGCGAAGAATAGAGCGTTATTGTTTATGTATAACAGTGATGAGGGATTCGCGCTGCCTGCCTCATATGGTTACAACTTTTTTACCAACATAGGCAGGCTGGGTGCCGAACTGGCTTTTGAGATCAACACCGCAGAGGAGTCAGCGTTGTACCTGTGGGAAAACTTCCTGCTTAACTTCGTTCCGATTGCTCCGGCTAGCGGTGATAATTGGGAAGAAAAGCTGCGAGGCTTTGCTCCGGATTTGCTTGAGTTGGAAATGGATTTTTTGGCGAACAAAAACTTTTTCAATAGCCCGATTTACATCGAGCAAAACCCGTTTACAGTTGAGCGGTCCAACGCTTACAACTCTAGACGATCAAGCCCCAAAGCGTTCACTGCGGCTACCGAGTTTCTCAACGATGCTACAGGTGGGGATAAGTATGAACCTGGTTTTGTGTCGCTCAATCCCGACAAGATCAAATACACCTATGAGTACTTCTTGGGAGGTGTAGGCAAGTTCGTGAGCCAGTCTTCTGACGTAGCGGCAAGAATGATGTCTGATGAAGAATTCAGGAAACAAGACCTGCCTGTTGTCGGCACTTTCTTTGAGAGTCCATCTGAATACAAAGACAGATTTGAGTTCTATGCCAACATCGATGAAAGCGAAAAGATTATGGCGAGGATAAAAGAAGCGTCGAATGTAGAGGAGTTACAAGCTCTACGAACCAAGTATGAATCTTTTATTCCTGTACTCGAAAACCTTCGAGGCGGACGCA
>OCVR010001187.1_pt1 | contig 21279 bp, 20 predicted proteins | sample 1539091 | NCBI WGS metagenome assembly OCVR01 (sample SAMEA3355530, study PRJEB22509) | marine metagenome | biome: marine; feature: coastal ocean; material: water | place: USA | collected 2010-08-07 | depth 16 m | reverse complement strand
CCCGCGGTGTGGTACCAATTCTCCACCAGCCGAGGGGCTAAACATCCCAGTCAGCATCTCGCGACCCACGAGGGCTTTGCTCATGCGGACGCCTATGCTGGGTATAATGAAGCGTACCGAACGGGACGCATCAAAGAGATGGCCTGCATGGCGCATGTGCGGCGTGAGCTCTTTGATCTTTATAAAAGCACATAGCTGCCTCTGGCAGGCGAAGCTGTGCTGCGGATTAAAAAGTTCTATGATGTTGAGACACAAGCGCGGTTCCTACCGGCTGCGGAGCGCGTGGCCCTGCCTCAGGAATACGCCAAGCTGATCGTTGACGACCTAGAAGCCTGTTTCAAAGAGCAACTGGGTAAGATCTCCAGCAAGACGCCGCTGGTAAAGGCGATTAAATATGCGCTTGCACGTCTGCCAAAGGCGCGGCCCTATCTCGACAACGGCTTTCTTGAGTTGGACCACAACACAGCTGAGAACGCAGTGCGCCCTGTGGCCGTTGGACGTAAGAACTATCTATTCATGGGATCAGAAGCGGGCGGTAAATTTGCAGCAATTGCTTATAACCTCATCGAGACCGCCAAGATGAACAAGGTAAACCCAGAAGCCTGGCTGGCTTGGGTCCTCGAACGCATCCAGGATCATCTAGCAAGCCGTATTGCAGAGTTGCTACCGTGGGCGTATCAGTACATGATTGACGCATCTGAGTGTGACGCTGAGGCAGAAAACGCCGCTTGATTAGCGGCAGCGTTGATGTTTACAGCAGCTCTCATCAGCTCGACGAGAGATCTAAAAAATCAACCTGTTTTGGCGCAAGCGCCACGGCGTTGCAGTTTTTCAGCGGCCTGCTAAGTAACTTTTACCCTTGACCTCAATCTCTTGAATGACTTCAGGCGGACGGTTTGGCTCAGATATTTCCCGCCAATTCTTCTAGGCTGACGTCACCAGCAGACATGCCATCAATAAATGCGGCGATTTCAGCGTCCTGCTGCTCGAAGATACCGTTTGCTACTGTGACCATCATCAAATGGCTCCTTTTTTGTTATGACATGGCTCGCCACATCTCCTCAAGAAATGCACTCACTGTGTTCACTTCAATGAACGCACTTCATGTGGGAAACCGCTCCGTATGCCCATTATGCGAGCCCACATAGCGCCTTAGTCAGTGTCGGTTAACAATGTCTTTTTTGTTCGCCTGATGCCGCTGAGCAAGCTTTTTCATCAGCTTACCTTTCTCAGGGATAAATCGTGCAGGTCTAGGCTGAAAATCAGGATCGCAAATCTCCGGGAACAGTGTTTGGATTTCCAACCGTCCTTCCGGTGAGACTGCCTTCAAAGCCTCGGGGCCTATGAACAAGCTTTCCGATGGTGTGCCATTGGACCACACAATCTGGTGATCATCGAACAGCATGTGCCAGTATTCTACGCCATCAGGATTGTGTTCAAGGATATCGATGCCATCCAAGGTCAGCAGTTTGTTGGCCGGGATCAACACTTCGCGTGTATCAAACATACGCTCAGCAATCATGGAACGCACAAAGATACGGTGTTGAGGGGATACAATTAGGTCTTGCTCAGGAAACCCAGCGCCCAACGCATCTGCACGGATAATGATGGGCTTAAGTCGCGGGTTCATTTGCAGATCAATACTGTCCAAACCAAGGGAGTCGATCCAGCGGATCTCTTGGTAATTCCCATCCATTGTCAGAACACGATCACCGACCGTGAGCGTTTCAATCGCACGCTCGCCATCAATCGTCTTGATCATCGTGCCACTGGCAAAACACAAAAGTCCAAAGTTGATCGTTTCAAAGTTCTCAAACGAGATACGGCCAACCGTGCCGCTTTCGTCACCAGATGTGATTTGGATCGTACCAGTACCACTGACACCTGGCGCATTATTATTCAGAATCGTTGAAAGTAAGATGCCATCAGCAACACCTGGCAGACCAGTATTCGTAGTGTTTGGACCAAAGTTGATCACCGTCCCACTTTGAAGCGTAAAGGTACCTACAGAGTTGTTGTCTAGATTGGATATTTCTGACCGCGCAAACAGAGTTCCTGTTGGATCAAACGTAGCGTCATCAATATCTGTATCATTGATCGTAATGATATCGTTTTCAGCGAGCGCTTCATCCGCAATGAACGTTTCAATGCTTGTGACCGTATCCGTGGTGCAATCGATAGCCTTAAAAACGGTGCCGTCGCCATCGTTATCAACAACGACAGTGACAGTCTCAGTGACATCAACAATCGTTGACGAATCAAGCACTGTATACGTATCTGCGCCATCGCCGCCATCAATCGTGTCAGTGTCCGTCGAAGCAACAATGGTGTCGTTATCAGCGCCTGCGTTGATGGTATCGTTGCCTGTGCCACCATCTACGGAGTCATTCCCAGCGCCTGCGTTGATGAAATCGTTGCCTGTGCCACCATCAATCGTATCAGCACCGTTACCACCGTGGATGATATCGTTGCCTGTGCCTCCATCGACGGTGTCGTCCCCAACGCCTGCGTTGATGATATCGTTGCCTGTGCCTCCATCGACGGTGTCGTCCCCAACGCCTGCGTTGATGATATCGTTGCCTGTGCCTCCATCGACGGTGTCGTCCCCAACGCCTGCGTTGATGGTATCATTGCCTGTGCCTCCATCTACGGAGTCATTCCCAGCGCCTGCGTTGATGAAATCGTTGCCTGTGCCACCATCAATCGTATCAGCACCGTTACCACCGTTGATGGTATCGTTGCCTGTGCCTCCATCGACGGTGTCGTCCCCAGCGCCTGCGTCGATGGTATCGTTACCGCCGTTGCCTTGAATACTGTCATCTGTACCGTCGATGATGTCGCCATCAGTATCGACAAAGCCGATACCCATGGATTGGCCCGCATTGGTTCCCTCTACGATACCGTTAGATAGAAGAGCATAAGAGGCCTGCGCATTATCGATATGAATTTCTTGGCCAGCTCCACTGGTTTTGGTGATCCGTATTGTCACGGCTAAATCATTTAGGGCGACCTTAGGTGAGCTGCTTATCACTGTTGCTGTGGAAAGCGCGTCTGTGCCATCAGTAGTGCCGTTCAGCGTACCAACGACGGTGTTGCCTGCCAAAATTTCCAATCTATAGTTAGAGGCAGTCGCATAATTAGGATCTCCAATGTCGATGGAGAACGTTATCTGTTCATCAGCGTTATATTTGTACCCGCTAAGAACTTGAGAAATCGTCGTCCAATTGTCTTCGAGATATCCAACATTCTCACCTTGGATGCCTCCAATGGCATCTTCGGCCTTGGGATCATAAACACCTACATTTACGCCCGATACAGCCCAGTCTGTTATCGCGGGATACTTGCCATCATAGTTGGTGGTATACTTGCCATCTTTAACCTTCTGAGTTTCGAACCCTGAGTTGTTCACTATAATTATCGACATTTAAAAATTCCTATTCGTAACTTTCAAGGTTGATCTACCCAACTTGTAGGATCACATATATTAACATGTTCAATGCGACTTCATGCGCCGGATAGCGGCTTTGTCTTTGTATCTGACCAAAGAGTGGGCGCTCCTTTTGATCCTGCCACAAACAAGACCCGCGCTTTGGATTTCTGTAGGCGCGCTTCATTAGCAAGGACTTGCCTCGCAGAGCCGCAAAGATATGCGTTACAAGTCTGCGACCGCATGTCTCGTGGTAATGAACAGCCTTTAGAGCCCTGAAACAAACATCCGTTCCGGGCATGTCGTGATTTGATCTTATCGATATAGGCGTCTGCAATACCTTCATGATCGAGATCAGGTCTCGTTTCGGAGAATGCTGCTAAATCTGAAGCCTTCAAATACGCATGGTTCTGAAGCCCGAACTGACAACAATATCCGCTGCATGCACCACATAGAGCTCCAAGCGCATTTGAAGGATTACTTTGTGCAGCGCTACGAACTTTAGGTTCGATTGGTGCATCGGGCCGCTGACCTTCCGCCTCAACAATCTGAGGTGCGCATTGGATATCTATGAGCCGTGAACGCAGAGCTTTAATAGCGGTCTTTGTTGGCTGCTTCAGCTTCACGTCGAAGTGGGGGGATTGAAACGCAAGTTCAACGCGTGGCTCTTCCCGCCCACGTGTTGAGTTAAATGCGTCGAGATACCCTTGTGCGAGATGGGACTCATGGATGTGCCTTGTATCGGGTTCAATCGTGCAAAACACTTTGACGATCTCACGAAAAGTTGCGTGCTCCCAGTTAGATTGCCCACCTCCTTCCGCCCAACCCTGGACCAGTCCATCCACGATTTGCTCGATGTGATCCGGAAAACGCTTGGACAACGCCAAGCCACTTTCCAGCAAACCCCAAGCCAGCGGCATCATTCTAAAGGCCGTTGGCTTCGTCAAGCAAACCTGTCCATCAGACAAACACGTGTAATGGCTTAATCTACTATTAGTATTGACCAGAACCTCTTCTAAAACGGGCAGAGACTGCAGAAAATCCCGATGTTCATCCACGTCGTGCTTCTCACCACGGTAGAGATGGCGCAGATAGTTATACATTGTTCCAGACGCTGTTCTGCGTGGGGCCTTTTGGGATATTGCCCCATGCCAGCGCCCGAGAGCTCTTGACCAGGCATCTACACTGTCTGTCGCGATCTTCTCGCTTAAAGCTGGCCCACCATTGGCCTGCGCGATCAAAATCATATGTTCATCAATGAAGCCGATGTGCCGCTGGAACAGCTGATCGTCCTGCCCTACCTTCATCATGCCTGACAAACGGTTAAAAGCTAGATCACTCAAAGAACTGCCAGGCCGGAAATACTGAATGTCAAATGCCTGTGACCCAACAGTCAGCTTATACAAAGTGTACAGATAGTACTTACCCGCAGGCTCTATGTTTGCCGCGCCCGAAGCTCCCGTTGCAGCATTTACCAGCTTACAGATTTGCGCACCAAATTGCTGCACAAATACTCTAAAATCTGCCCAATTTTGGTTCCGCGCATCGACCAAACCCACAGCCTGAGAGGTATCACGCATGACGTAGCCCTCCATGCTGCCTAAAGGTAACACCCCGCGGACATTGATCTAGTTCGGATTGTGCGGATGACTGGAGCCGATTGCGTTTGCCTATGGCTAATAGGATCCTAGCCAGAGCAGGATTTGAGCCGTGAATTGTTAGGGGCAACGCTGGCAAGGAGCTTGAACGCAAGAGTAAATTTTGCTTGGTCAAGCAAACTGTAGATGAGTTATTCATTAGGCATCAACCATTAGCTTTCTCCTATCGTACTATGTAACGACAGTTTATTCGCGACCTTTAGCGATGACCCTTGCCCGCAGGGATGCTTTAGAACATATCAACCGGAGTCATGCTCTACGATTAGTTTTGAATTTCCATTGAGAAATGTTGTTGTAGTCATTTTTTAGTCCTTATTTTTCTGAAAAAATAGTCAGATGGCCCCGAAAGCCACCATAGCATCTGACCTCTACGTTAGCCTCCAAAGCAGAGGGGTTAGAATAAACCACTCATGAAGAAGCAATATCTTGGGTGCTTGTGATGAAAGGTTCAGGGATAGGCAGACAGCCCCATGCGACACATTGCGATGGCGTTCTGCGCCCGCGCCCTTTAGCCTGTCAGCCTGGAGCATCAAAGCGAGCACCTAAATGTCATCACGCCTGCCCATTTTTTTCATTGTCGCGACTGTTGCAATCGATGCGATGGGCATAGGATTGATCATGCCCGTGATGCCCGATCTTTTGCGCGAAGTGGACGGAGGCAATCTGAGCGAGGCGGCTATTTGGGGCGGTATCCTCGCCACGACATTCGCAGTGATGCAGTTCCTGTTCGGCCCTATCATCGGCTCGCTTAGCGATCAGTACGGGCGCAAACCGATCCTCGTGGTGTCGCTGATAATCATGGCGCTGGTCTATGCCATGTCCGCACTCGCGACCAGCATTTGGGTGCTCTTCATAGGCCGCATACTTGGCGGAATATCCTCCGCAACCCATGCGACAGCGGCAGCATATATGGCGGATGTGTCAAAACCGGATGAGAAGGCTGCGAACTTTGGCCTGATTGGCGCAGGCTTTGGCATCGGCTTTGTGCTTGGCCCCGTTGTTGGCGGTCTTTTGGCCGAATTCGGCACGCGCGCGCCGTTCTGGGCCGCGGGGGCACTGGCATTATCGAATGCTGCACTGGGGTGGTTTGTATTGCGCGAAAGCGTGACAGACGCGACGCGACGCGCCTTCACGTGGGCACGCGCAAATCCGTTTGGGGCTTTCAAATCCATCACCAGCTTTCCGGGCCTCGGCCCTTTGTTGTTGGTCTATTTCTTCTATCAGATCGGTACGGTCGTTTACCCCTCCGTCTGGGCTTTCTACGGCTTAGAGCGTTTTGATTGGTCGCCAAGCATGATCGGCGTGTCACTCGCGATCTTTGGCCTGTGCTTTGCTTTCGTGCAAGGCGTGCTTGTGCAGCCCTCAATTCTCCGTTTCGGGCATCGCAAAACTGTGGTCATCGGCCTTGCGCTAGAGGCAACGACCCTCTTCATCGTCGCTGCGATCACATCGGGCACGTTGCTCTTGCTGCTGATCCCCCTCACCGCCCTTGGCGCAGTTGGAATGCCCGCTTTACAAGGGATCATGTCGCGCCGCGTCAGCGACGACGCTCAGGGCGAGTTCCAAGGCGTACTCACCTCCGTCAATTCCCTTGCGGCGATCATGGCCCCCCTCGTGATGACCCGTAGTTTCGCCTATTTCACAGCGCCGGAGACCCCGATCTATCTGCCCGGTGCTCCCTTCATTATTGCAGGGACCTTGATGATGATCTCAGTGCTGGTCTTTCAACTGCGCAAATGTGCGCCCGCTACCTCATAAAACCCACGATATGTCGGAAACGGGCTTGTCTGTTGGCCTTGATTGGTCAAACCTGAGCGCAGACTTAGGAGGACACAATGCCCACAGTAAAAGCCGCCGTATGCCATGAGTTTGGCACCCCTTTGTCCGTTGAGAACGTGCAGATACGCGCGCCTGAAATGGGTGAGATTGAAGTCACGCTCGAAGCCTGCGCGATCTGCCATTCCGACATTTCCTATGCTGGCGGCGCTTGGGGCGACTCCCTGCCTGCGGTCTATGGACACGAAGCGGCGGGTAAGATCACCAGCGTCGGCGGTGGTGTGCGCGGATTGGCTGAGGGCGATAGCGTCGTCGTCACTCTCATCCGCGCCTGTGGCAATTGCGTCTGTTGCGCGGGCGGTACACCGACCTTGTGCGAGACACCTTATGACGGCGATCTCGGCCCTTTGAAAACCGCAGATGGCGGCAAGCTGCACCGGGCTATGGCCTGCGGCGCGTTTGCGGAAAAGGTTGTTGTCGATCAACGCCAAGTCGTCAAAATCGCCGAAGATATTCCCAAAGATGCGGCAGCCTTGCTGGCCTGCGGCGTAATCACAGGTGTGGGTGCGGTCGTCAACGCGGCCAAGCTGACAGCGGGTCAGGATGTTGTGGTGATTGGCGCGGGCGGTGTTGGTTTGAACGCCATTCAAGGCGCGCGGATCGCGGGTGCACGGCGCATCGTGGCTGTCGATATGAGCGAAGAAAAACTCGCGATCGCAAAGGAGTTCGGTGCAACCGCCGGCGTGCTCGCAACCGGTGACAAGCCATGGCGCGACGCGAAGGCGGCCATCGGCGCGGTGCGGATGCGGTGATCGTGACTGTTGGTGTTGCGGCGGCCTACACAGATGCGGAGCGTTACCTCGCCTATGGTGGCAAAGTGGTGATGGTCGGCATGCCCGCGACGGGAGCAATCTCGGAGTATGAGGCAGCGAATTTCGCAGCTGTCGGTCAGTCTATGATCGGCTCAAAAATGGGCGACGCGGTTATCCAGCGCGACATTCCATGGATGGTTGATCTCTACGCTCAGGGCCGCTTGAAACTGGGTGAATTGATCTCGGGCCGTTGGTCGCTTGATAAAATCAACGAAGCAATTGAAGACACCAAGTCCGGCTCCGCAAAACGCAATGTGATTATGTTCAAATGAAGCTGCAAGATCTCGACATTATCGTCACCGCCCCCCCTGCCCCCGGTTGGGGTGGACGCTATTGGATCCTCGTCAAAGTCACGACAGACACGGGGATAACGGGCTGGGGCGAATGCTATGCCTCCTCCATCGGGCCAGAAGCCATGCGCCCCGTTATCGAGGATGTGTTCGCACGCCACATGCTGGGCGAGAACCCAGAGAACATCGAATTAATGTTCCGCCGCACTTATTCTTCGGGCTTCACGCAGCGCCCTGATCTGACGGTTATGGGTGCATTCTCTGGTCTTGAAATTGCATGTTGGGATATCCTTGGCAAAGCGCGCGAGCGCCCTGTTTATGCGCTGCTTGGCGGGCAAATGAACGCGCGCATTCGCGCCTACACCTACCTCTATCCATCGCCACATCACGACGCTACGAACTTCTGGACATCGCCTGAGATGGCGGCGGAAAGTGCGGCTGATGCGGTCGCGCGGGGCTACACGGCAGTCAAATTCGACCCAGCGGGCCCCTACACGATGCGCGGTGGCCACATGCCCGCAATGAGCGATATCACGCGATCCGTCGCCTTTTGCAAAGCCATCCGCAAGGCTGTGGGAGACAAAGCGGACCTGCTCTTTGGCACGCATGGCCAATTCAACACCGCCGGCGCAATCCGGCTTGGCCAAGCGCTAGAACCCTACTCACCGCTTTGGTTCGAAGAACCCACGCCCCCCGATCATATCGAGGACATGGCCCGCGTCGCGCGCAATGTGCGCATCCCTGTGGCGACGGGCGAACGCATGACAACCAAGTCCGAATTCGCCACCGTTTTACGTGCTGGTGCTGCCGAAATCCTGCAACCCGCTTTGGGTCGGGCTGGTGGCATTTGGGAAATGAAAAAGACCGCTGCTATTGCCGAGGTCTTCAACGCTCAGATTGCACCGCATCTTTATGCAGGGCCTGTTGAATGGGCTGCGAACATACATCTCGCCGCATCCATCCCCAACATCCTTATGGCGGAAACGATTGAAACCCCATTCCATGATGCGCTGATCAAAGGATCTATCACGGTCAAAGACGGCTTCATTACACCGCCCACAGCCCCGGGCCTTGGCATTGACGTTGATGAAGGCCTCGCGCGCGCCAATCCCTACACGGACGATGGGCTGCACCTGCAAATGCAGGAAGACCCTTGCGATTACGCAGATGGCAACAATTTCGAAGGCGGCGCTCCGGCCCCGAAAGACTAACGCACCTCTTCATCTTGCTCAATAAACTCCCAGCCCTTGGGCCGGAATACGAATTTTCGTGGAAAATTCGCGCCCGCTCTAAACGCGCTCCCAAGGACGAATGAAAGAGCCGAGCACGTCGGTAATCACGCTGTCCTCATCAGAAGACGCAGACAATTGCGCGACTAATCCGCGTTTCTTGTCATCCACAACCGAGACGACACGCGCCTCAACACCCGCCGTCTCAAGCGCGCCGTTATACACACGCGTAATCGCGGACTTGCGCAGATCCGGCTTGAACACTTTGCCCACAGCCGTCTTTGGCAATTCTTCCAGAATGGTCATATGTTTGGGCTGCGCTGCACGTTCGTGCACGTTGGTTTTGCAAAACTCCATCAGCTCCACCTCTGTAACGCTTGCACCTGCGACCAACTCAACAAACGCGCAAGGCACTTCGCCCGCATGCGCATCGGGCTGACCAATCGCCCCCGCAAAAGCGACAGCTTTGTGGCCCAGTAAGGCCTCTTCAATCTCCGCAGGATCAATGTTGTGACCGCCGCGAATGATCAAATCCTTCGCACGGCCTGTGATCCACAGATAATTATCTGAATCAAAGCGACCTAAGTCGCCTGTGCGCAAATATTCGCCATGAAACAAATCCCGGTTCTTGCCTTCTTCGGTATAGGTCGCACCGACAGAGACACCTGGATTGGAAATGCAAATCTCGCCCACTTCGTCCGCCGCACATTCAAGCGGCCCATCTGGTGTATCTTTGAGGATTTTTACGTCGCAATAGGGGAAGGTCACCCCGATAGAACCGACCTTCTTTTCCCCCTCAGGCGGGTTGATTGAGACCAGACAGGTTGCCTCCGTCAGCCCATAGCCTTCGACGATCTGCACGCCCGTGGCTTCCTCAAACCGTTTGAATAGCTCCAAAGGTAGCGGCGCGGAGCCGGAGAACGCAGTTTTCACAGAGCTTACATCCGCATCAATCGGACGCTGCATCAGTGCAGAAATCGCGGTCGGCACGGTAATGATGAAACTAATTTTCCAACGCTCGACAAGTTTCCAGAAGTTGTCGAACACACCGTCGCCACGATAGCCTTGCGGGGTTGGGAAAACCACATGCGCGCCGCTTGAAATAGCCGCCATCAAAATCACATGCACCGCGAAAACATGGAACAAAGGCAGCGGACAAATCACGTTGTCTTCTTCTGTGAACAGCAACTCGTGACCCAACCAGCCATTATAGATCATCCCGTTATAGGTATGCTGCGCGACCTTTGGCATGCCTGTCGTGCCCCCGGTGTGGAAATAAGCGGCGACGCGATCGGCTTTGCTATCTGCGAAGTCCAGTGTCGTGTTCTGTTGTGCAACTTCGCGCACGAAATTCAGCACCTTGGCATGGTGTGCGACGGGGTTTTTCGGACGCACCAAAGGCACGATCCAGCTTTTGGGAGGCGTGAGGTAGCGGTTGAGATCCACCTCAAGCACGGTCTTCACGTTTGGCGCATGGCGCACCGCTTCAGCGGTCTTTTGCGCGACATCCGTTTTCGGAAACGCCTTCAAAGTTACCACGACTTTCGCGCCCGTCTCGCGCAGAATTGCTGCGATCTGATCCGCTTCCAAAAGCGGATTAATCGGGTTTACGATCCCTGCGACCATGCCGCCAAGCAAGGCCAAAGTAGTCTCATTCGCGTTCGGGAGGATGTAGGCCACGACATCTTTTTCGCCCACACCCAGTTTGCGAAACAGGTTCGCCGTTTGCACAGTTTTGTCGTGCAGTTCGGACCAGCTTAGCGTTTCTGCCTTATCGGTCGGGCCTGAAAACAACTGATAGCTGACGGCTGAGTGGTTCGGAAATTTCGTCGCCGTGCGGCTGAGCAACCCGTAAAGCGTCGTGGGCACGTCGCGCTCTGACCACGGCATTTCCGCTTCTAAGGCTATCTTGTCTGCAATGGATGCAAATCCCATGGTTGCTCCTCCCCTGAACCATAACACTTTCGCGTGCATCTACACGCGTTTGTGCTACGATGAGCAAAGGCCACCCTAAAGGCAAGCATTCCCAAGGGTAGTTTTGCGCCAGACCTATGAATTATCGGCCATCTCACAAAAAAGGGGGCGGCCAAACACTCCCCTTCAAACTGTTTCAGCTCGTGTAAGCTTACGCTTCTACGACTTCCTGCGGGATGCGCAGAACCTGACCTCGATAGATCTTGTCAGGGTGGCTGAGCATTGACTTGTTTGGCTCGAAGATCTCTGTGTATTTTGATCCGTTGCCTATCGCTTTTTCAGCAACTGCCCAAAGCGTGGCACCTTTTTCAACGGTGAGGAACACAGGTGCGGGACCGTCGTCTTCATCGGTTTCAACTGCGCCAACCCCTGTCACGTTACCGACCGCAAGAATGATCTACTCAGGATGGACAGGCTGACCGTGCCAACGCCTACAACGCGCACTTTGTCGCCGTCCACTCAAAGATCAAGACCTTCAGCTTCCAGCACCAAATCCGCAACTCCTTTCTTCAGTTCGTCAACTGTTGGCTCAGCATCACCACCGCCAAACAGTTTCTCGCGAGCGTTTTTCGCAAAGCTCCAAAAACCCATCTGATATCCCACCTTGATAAGTCGGACGCGAGGGGAATTTAGGCGTCTTCAAACCCTGCCGTGAACTGAAGCCGCGCGAGGCGCGCGTAAAGACCGTCCTGCGCGACCAATGCGTCATGGGTTCCGGTCGCGACGACACGCCCTGCTTCAAGCACGACGATGCGATCAGCCTTCTTCACGGTCGCAAGGCGGTGCGCAACGATCAAAGTAGTGCGCCCTTGGGACAAGTCATCCACAGCCAGTTGCACCGCGCGTTCGCTTTCCGCATCAAGCGCGCTGGTCGCCTCGTCCAACAGCAGCACAGGCGCGTCACGCAAAATCGCGCGCGCAATCGCGACGCGTTGCTTTTGACCGCCCGACAACATCACACCGCGTTCACCCACATAGCTGTCATAGCCATCCGGCAGAGCGGAAATAAAGTCATGCGCAGCAGCAGCCTTGGCCGCTTGTTCGACATCAGCATCGCTCGCGTCTGGGCGACCGAAACGAATATTCTCGCGCGCGGAGGCGGCAAAAATCACAGGATCCTGCGGTACTAGTGAAATATGCTTGCGAAACCTGTCACGATCCATCGCCGTTAGAGGTACGCCGTCGAGCCGGATCACCCCAGATTGCGGATCATAGAAGCGTTGAATCATCTGAATAATCGTGGTTTTTCCCGCCCCCGAAGGTCCAACAAATGCGATCGTTTCACCCGATGCAATATCCAAGCTCACCTCTTCCAGTGCGGGCGTGTCTGGACGTGTGGGATAGCGGAATGACACGTTTTCAAACGCGATTTCACCCTTTACGGGTATGGTCAATTCTACAGGCTGATCGGGATCATTGACGGTGTCTTCGGCATCCAGCAGCTCGACCAAACGCTCCGTCGCACCTGCAGCGCGCTGCAATTCACTCCAAATTTCCGAAAGGGCGGCAACGGCTCCCGCCACCATCACAGCGTAGATCACGAATTGAACAAGCGCGCCCGTGCTCATCAGATCTGCGCGCACGTCCCGCGCGCCAATCCACAAGACGCCAACGACGCCAGAGAAAACCAAGCAGATCACGATTGCCGTCAAGTAGGCACGCACCGTGATGCGGCGGCGCGCAGCATCAAAACTTTTCTCGGTGAAGTCTGCAAACATATGTTGGCTTTGGGCCTCGTGCGTGAAGGCCTGCACGGTTTGCACAGAGCCTAGCGTTTCCGAGGCATTGCCTGAGGAGGCCGCGATCCAGTCCTGGTTTTCGCGGCTCAGCACGCGCAAACGACGCCCCATCAGCAAGATCGGCACGATGACAGCAGGGACGAGTAGCAAGACAAGGCCTGTGAGTTTGGCGGAGGTGAAGAGCATCAAGATCAAGCCGCCAATAAATATCAACACGTTTCGCAAGGCGACGGAGATCGAGGATCCGATCACCGACAGGATCAGCGTTGTATCTGTGGTAATTCGGCTCAGGACTTCGCCTGTCATGATCTTTTCATAAAACTCGGGACTCATGGCAATGACGCGGTCGAACACGGCCTTGCGAATATCTGCAACCACCCGCTCGCCCAAGCGCGTGACCAATGCGTAGCGCAGCGCCGTGCCCAGCGCGAGCAAGGCAGTAATCGCCAAAGCTGACGCGAAATACTGATCGAGCAGGCCACCATCCGCAGTTTCAAAATTGTCGATGACCCGGCGCACAGCCAAAGGCATGAGAAGCGACACAAACGCCGTTAAGGTCAGCGCCAAAGACGCGAAAATCACCAATGATTTGTAGGGAGACAGGAACGGCCAGAGGCGGCGCAGGGTGGACAGTTCTTTCGACTTCGCGCGTTCCGCTTCCGTTAGATTGGGAGCAATTTGGCTGGCAGGTGCCGTGGTGTCGGAGGCCATGAGTAATCCTTAAAACGCTGATGGGTCGCAATAAATGCACCTAAGCACTTGGGTCAAGCGCGGCACATGCGCGCGCCACTCATTCTGGAGGGAAAGGATGGAGCGGGCGGAGGGAATCGAACCCTCATCTCCAGTTTGGAAAACTGGGGTCTTAACCATTACACAACGCCCGCGTTTAGTATGCATGGGGTATTTGATACAGTTTTTGCCGTCAAGCCCGCAGAGTGGAAGAACTTACAATTGAAAGAAATTATGCGAAGGACATCTGAGCGCCAAGCGCTTAAACCAGTTAGGTAAGAACGCAATGTTCTACCAAAGGGGCGAATTCTGTTGAAAAATCTTCTTTGGTCGGGTGCCCAATCGCTGATTCAATTGTCATATCGATTGGCGGATTCGGCGACGATGGGGCCAAAACAGGAAGCACAAGCAGCGCTGTTTTATGAGTTCTCGCTGGAAGATCATGTTCCCCAAGATCACTTGCTGCGCTCAATTGATCAGTTCGTCGATCTGGACGACATCCACCAGTATCTCGCAGACTTTTACAGCCACACAGGCCGCCCATCGATTGATCCAGAGCGTTTGATTGCGGATAGTGCCTTTGGATCAGGGCCGATATTGGGGTGGCTGGTGGACACCAACATCAAACTCCACATTCCTATGCTGGATAAAGCAGCTCAAACGGACGGCACATGGTCTTGCACCTACTTTGAATAGGTATCTGAGAACAACCAGTATATCTGCTCCGAAGGTGAAATGCTCAAGCAGTTCCGACGCAATTATTCTGACCCGAACCGCAAACCCATATGCAAAGGCATCGCCAAGTATCAGGCTTTGAAACACACCTGTCAGTGCTGCCCAAAAGCTGATGCGCGCAAAATCACCCGCGAAGAACATGAAGACGCTCGGCAGGTCGCCCGCGATATTGCCAAGACCAAGCAGTATGAGATCTCGATGCGGTTGCGAAAGAAGGTCGAAATGCTCTTCGCGCATCTCAAACGCATCCTTGGGCTGGGACGGCTCCGACTACGTGCTCCATGCGCCGCAAATGACGAATTTCTGCTCGCCGCCACCGCCCAAAATCTCCACATACTAGCCAAAATCTTTCCTGCACCGCAACAAAAGGAAAAAGCCTTACAAGAAAGGCGCTTGCGTGACGTTCAGACCGTCACTTTCTGCACCTACAACATGTTGTTTTTCCACATAATTGGCGGAAACCGCACATTCGCTGCACTGCCGCAAGAATAAATAAAAGTTCGAAAGCAGACCCTCGCCCTTGGATCTGTTGGTTTCACGCTGTCCCATAGATGTTCTTCGGGAAAGCAATCGATGGGAAGCTGTTTACAGGCCTTGTTGCGCAAGCCGACTGAGTGATTCACTATATGAATTCTGCGTGATAGCTGATGGCAATGAGCAATTGCCTCCCCACACACAAAGCAAAAGGCTAAGAAGTGGTCATCTTACAATTACAGCTTAAAGCGGCGCAGGACGTTGTCGAACTGGTTCGATCCTGAGATGGTTTGGGCACCCGATCTGGCGCGATACAAATATTGAGATCGATGAGGTGACATTGGAAGTTCGGCCTAAGCCTTTATTCACGCACTACGGCGAAGCCCTGTTTCACGATCGAAAATATGTGCTTTGCCGTTTTGGATGCTTAGCCTCATCTCAGTGCTGCCGCCGGCCAATTGATGAACACCCTGTAAGCTCACAGTAAAGTTCTGTGCTGTTTTGATCAAAATACCGTGCAGGAGCGTGTTTGCTCCAAGCGGTTCCGCCATTTTGATAGCGACACGAATGGGGCCATTCTCGTCCACGTTCATATGTTCTGGACGCGTCCCAAGTTTCACAGGTCCATCGGGGCCGCTTGCCTCAGCGACAGGAAGATCGTCAACATATACTTGGCCGTTCTTTACTGTTGCATCAATGATATTCATCGACGGGCTTCCAATGAACTGTGCTGCAAACAAAGTACGTGGGGTCTCATAAACCTCTAGTGGCGTGCCGATCTGCTCAGCCACGCCTGCGTTCATCACGATCATACGATCTGCCATTGTCATCGCTTCGACTTGATCGTGGGTCACGTAGAGCGCGGTGATGCCGAGCTTGGACTGTAATTCTCTGATCTCAAGGCGCATTTGTACACGCAGTTTCGCGTCTAGGTTCGAAAGTGGTTCATCAAAGAGGAAAACCGCTGGCTCACGTACAATCGCACGGCCCATCGCGACCCGCTGACGTTGCCCACCAGAAAGCTGCTTGGGTTTGCGATCCAGCAAGGGTTCAAGTTGCAAAAGCTTTGCGGCCTCGACGACCTTGGCGTTGATTTCAGCCTTGGGCAGGCCCGCGATTTTCAAACCGTAGCCCATGTTCTGACGCACCGACATATGCGGATAAAGCGCGTAGTTCTGGAACACCATCGCGATATCGCGGTCCATCGGCTCTTTTTCATTGGCGCGCACGCCACCGATCTGCACCTCGCCATCCGAGACCGTCTCAAGCCCCGCAACCATGCGCAGCAAGGTTGATTTACCACAGCCTGAGGGGCCGACGATCACGATGAACTCGCCGTCAGCAATCTCAGTAGTGATGCCGTGGATCACATCAGTCGGGCCAAAACTTTTCTTGATGTCGTTTAAGGAAACCGTCGCCATATCTATTTCTCGCTATCCACAAGGCCGCGAATAAACAGCCGTTGCATGCCAACCACGACGATCACAGGCGGGATCATCGCAAGGATCGAGGTGGCCATAATCACAGGCCATTCCGCCACATCATCGCCCGATGGGAACATCTGTTTGATGCCCATCACAATCGTATTCATTTCAGGGTCCGTCGTAATCAGCAGCGGCCAGAGGTACTGGTTCCAGCCATAGATGAACAGGATCACAAAGAGGGCCGCTACATTCGTGCGGCTCATGGGAACGACGATATCCCAGAAGAACCGCATCGGGCTCGCGCCATCAACGCGCGCGGCTTCGGCCAGCTCGTCAGGGATCGTCAAGAAGAATTGCCGGAACAGGAATGTCGCGGTGGCCGAGGCAATCAGCGGAAAGATCAAGCCGGAATAGCTGTTGAGCATGCCAAAGCCAGCAACGACTTCGTATGTGGGCACGATGCGCACTTCGACGGGGAGCATGAGCGTCAGGAAGATCATCCAGAAGAAGAAGGTCTTTCCGGGAAAGCGAAAGTAGACGATGGCGAAGGCAGAGAGCAGCGAGATGATGATCTTGCCGACCGCGATACCAATCGCCATGACAAGGCTGTTTACCAGCATCGTGCCAACGGGGACGTTCACCCCTGAAAACAGCGCTTTGGTGTAGTTTTCGATGAACTGATCACCGGGCCACAGCGGCATAGGCGGTTTCACGATCTCGGGCTGCGTTACAGTCGAAGCAACAAAAGCTAGCCAAATCGGGAAGAACACCACCAGAACGCCAAGGATCATAATGACATGGCTGAGCCAGAGCCCCGCGCCACGTTTTTCAACCATGCCATGTCGTTCGCTAGCCATCAGTAGTGCACTCGCTTCTCGATGAATTTGAACTGGATGATTGTGAGCGCGCCGACGACAAACAACAACACAACGGACTGTGCAGACGAAGACCCTAGGTCTTGACCGACGAAGCCATCTGAGAAAACTTTGTAGACCAGAATTGTCGTCGATTGTTGTGGACCACCTGCGGTGATCGTGTGGATGACACCGAAGGTTTCAAAGAAGGAATAGACGATGTTGACAACGAGCAAGAAGAACGTCGTCGGTGAGAGCAACGGCAAAACGATGGTCCAGAAACGTCTCCAGAAACGCGCGCCGTCAATCGCTGCCGCTTCGATCACAGAGCGCGGGACCGCTTGCAATGCGGCAAAGAAAAACAGGAAGTTATAGCTGATACGCCCCCACGCAGAGGCGACAACGACGAGACCCATGGCTTCGCCACCGTTAAGAACGTGGTTCCAGTCGTACCCTAGCGTACCCAAGTACCAAGAGATCACGCCAACGCGCGTGTTGAACATGAAGAGCCACAAAACGCCGGCGACAGCTGGTGCAACGGCATAGGGCCAGATGAGCAAAGTTCGGTAGACGCCAGAGCCTTTGATCAAGCGATCCGCAACCACAGCCAAGAAAAGCGCGGGGATCATTGAACAAAGCGTGACAAGAATGGAAAAGACGGCGGTGGTGCCAAACGCAGCAAGATAAAATCTATCGCCAAAGAGATATTCGAAGTTGCCAATGCCGACATATTGCGACGACAGGCCAAACGGATCGGGAATGAAAAGCGACTGCCATATCGCCTGACCCGCAGGATAGAAGAAGAACACCAGCGAAATCACGACTTGAGGCGCGATCAACAAAAAGGGCAACAGCCAACCGCGAAACGTGACACGTTTTTCCATTGATGTGAGGCCTCTAGATTGGAAAAGCAGGCCCGTTATGTTGGGCCTGCTCTAAGAAGTATTTAGCGGTTGGCAGCTTCAAAGCGACGTAGCAATGCATCGCCACGCTCTTTCGCGCTGTCCATCGCTTCTTGCGCGGTCTTGTCACCGGACCAGATGCCCTCAAGCTCTTCGTCGATGATCCCACGGATCTGATCGAAGGAGCCGAGACGCAAGCCTTTGGAATTTGCCGTCGGCTCTTTCGCAGTCATCTGAATCACAGCGATGTCTGTGCCAGGGTTTTGCTCATAAAAACCTGCCATTTTAGTGGCTTCACCCGCTTCTGCAGTGATCGGTAGATAGCCTGTGTTCTGGTGCCATGCCGCTTGAACGTCGGATGAGGACAAAAAGCTCAGGAACTCGCCCACACCCTTATATTCCGCATCCTCATGGCCTTCCATAACCCACAAAGATGCACCACCGATGATGGTGTTCTGTGGCGAATTGCCGACGCCTTCCCAGTATGGGAGCGGGCGTACATCAAACTTGAATTCAGCCTCGGAAGAGATACCCGCGTAACCCGCAGAGCTTTCCGTGAAGAGCGCACAATCACCCGCGCGGAAGTTTGCGCCACCCTCGTTGCGACGACCTGTGTAGATGAATTTTCCATCTGCAGCCCACTCACCCATTGCCGTGAGGTGCGTGACCTGTGCTGCACCGTTTAGCATCAACTCTGTGTCAGTGCCCGCAAAGCCGTTGTCTTTCGAGGCAAACGGCACATCGTGATAGGCGGAGAAGTTCTCAAGGTGGATCCAGCTTTGCCAAGCGGTAACGAGTGGGCATTCTTCACCGCCAGCTTTCAAAGCATCCAATGTTGCGCCGACGTTTTGCCATGTTGAGAGGTCCGTATCTGGATCAACGCCTGCTGCTTCCATCGCATCGCGGTTCACCCAAAGAACAGGGGTGGATGAGTTGAAAGGCAAGGACAGCATGTCGCCGCCTGTCGTTGTATAATACCCTTTGACCGCACCGATATAAGCGTCTGGATCAAACTTCGCGCCACTTTGCGCCATGACTTCGTAGACAGGACGTGTCGCGCCCGGGGCGGCCATCATTGTAGCTGTGCCGACCTCGAATACCATCAAGATATGCGGCTGCTCGCCTGCGCGGAATGCAGCGATACCGGAATTCAATGTCTCAGAATAGTTGCCTTTGTGGCTTTCTACGATTGTGTAGTCGCCCTGAGATGCGTTGAAATCCGCGACTTGTTGTTTCACCAACTCGCCAAGGCGACCTGTAAATGCGTGCCAGAACTGCACCTCGGTTTGTGCAAACGCAGCGATTGGCGTCATCATCGTGGATACGGCCAAAGCGCCGATAAGTGACTTTTTCATAGTTCCTCCCATGCACCACGGTGGGTGCGGTTTGATTAGGATGCGTGGTTCATTGAACTGCATCACTTGTCATTCGCGAGACGATACACGCCAGATTACATAATGCAAGGTCGCTAAATGTTGAAAAAATATAACATAACGTTATAAACTTCATACTTTCAGCAAAGGGCAATAAATCATGCGGCAAAAACTCCGATTGAGGCAGTTCGAAGCCCTTATGGCAGTGACTCAATACAGTTCTGTGACACGTGCAGCGCAAGAATTAGGAATCAGTCAACCTGCGGTCAGTCGCCTACTTGCAGACTTAGGGCAGTCCTTGGGGTTTTCGCTTTTTGATCGCCGTGATGGCAAATTGGTGCCCACTCAAGAAGTGCGGTTTTTGCAATCCGACATTCAACGCGTGCTTGATCTCATGGAACAGATCAGCGAGGTGAGCCAAAGTATTACACAGCGCAAAGCGGGTCACATTCGCATTGCTTGCTTACCCGGCTTTGCGACCAGTCACTTGCCTGAGGTCGTAGCAAATTTTCTCAAAGATCGACCCGGCGTTAGCATCACAATCGAGCCAGATCGCCCTGAACGCATCTTGGAATGGATGATTGATGAGCAATTCGATTTCGGTATCACCGACGGGTTTCGAGGGCATTCAGCGGTTGAGAGCAAAGACATCCATGTGCGTACTGTCTGTATCTTCCCGACGGGGCATCGCCTGAGTTCATCTTCAGAGATCACACCCGCTGATCTTGCGGATGAAAAACTGATTCACACTAGGCGCGAAAGTGAATTTTTCAAAAGCCTCGCGAATGCGTTTCTTGACGCTAGTGTGCCTCTGACAAGCTTGGTGGAAACGCGCCAATTCACGGCGGCATGCGAATTGGTATCACATGGCGTTGGCGTCGCTGTGGTAAGCGAGCTTGATGCGATTAACTATGGCTCTTCCAAGATCGAAAGCAGACCATTCTCACCCAAAATCGCGCATAAACTTTCCTTGGTCCATCCAACGCAAAAACGTCCATCGGCAATAACGTCGGAATTCATGAATGCATTTGCCGAAAGCTTGAAACCGTTTCAAGTATAATGGGAAGAATTTATGGGCTTTAACTCCCCATTTTTGACGCTAGGCGTCGACATGGAGTTCTATCGAGTTTCGCGGACCAGTTAGCGCAATCAAATTCGCATCAATCCTTTGCTTTGAATGATTTCCTTTTAAAGACTTTAAATCGTTGCTCCAATGCCAAGTATAGGTGTTTCGTTTAGTTGGCACTTGTTTGCTCTACGTATCTTCATGTTATCTTGGCAATTCAGCCGTTTTGCTGGCAGGCTCTATTTTCAAGAGCTCAATCATAACGCGGGGAACGAGATATTGGTTAAAAACGAAGCAAAGATTGAGGGCCGCCTGCATGGCGAACAGGTTGAGCCTGAGCAACCAGATAATATGTTCCAGAGGCTCATCTACATGCTGCTGATCGCTATCATGATCTCTGTTGCACAAACGGTGCTAGGGGTTGCAACGTTTGTTCAATTCGTCGTCATGCTGGCCAGTAATAAGCAGCCTAATGAACGGTTGGCTGATTTTGGAACTGACTTGGGTATATGGATAGCAAAGGCGGCGAGGTTTCAAACGGCTGCCAGCAACGTAAAGCCCTGGCCGTGGACCGAGCTGGACTAGTGTTGGTTCCTTTTTATCATCCTATTGGTCCTTTATCCCCCACTAATGCCGCTTAGCAAGCCGATGGTAGCTATGCAAAAGCCACAAGGCAGCATCCGATCGACTAACGAACGGCAGCTTCTCTAATTGGGTGTTTGGGTCAAGCTCATTTTCCTTCTTTCTTTCGGGTCAT
>OCVR010001177.1_pt1 | contig 21334 bp, 24 predicted proteins | sample 1539091 | NCBI WGS metagenome assembly OCVR01 (sample SAMEA3355530, study PRJEB22509) | marine metagenome | biome: marine; feature: coastal ocean; material: water | place: USA | collected 2010-08-07 | depth 16 m | reverse complement strand
ACTCCTATCGCTAATAGAATATCGTAACCATTTATTACTAGTAATTTTCATTTCACGAATTTCGATTGCTGTATCAATCAATATAATGTATCTAGTAAATCTTACTTGGAATAAGAGCTATTGAAGATAAATTTTGATGCTGTAAATACGTCCGTTAGTCATATTTATATTGGCTATATATATACCTCTAAGCGCAGTTGAGGTCGGAAATTTGTATTCTTTTTCTATACTTTCGATCTGATGGGAAGCTACCTTTTGTCCCATCAGATTGTATAAAGTCAGATATTTGATTGGAAGTTGGTCTTCATTCCTTATTACAAGATTATTGTCACTCAGATCAGCGTATAGGTTTATATTTAGAAGTGTCAACTTCTCGTTGTTACTCATTATTGGATTTTCGCAGAATCTGCCATCCTCACCTTCTAGTAAATATTGTGGAGTTAGATCTTTATCAACAAATGCAGGATGATTCATTGGGTATTTATATGCTCTGAAAGAACTGTTGCCGTTTGGTGGTTCTTCACCTTGTTGTGCATTTCCAAAAAAGCTTACAGGATTGATATATTGCCAAACGATATCTTTATCACCATTGACTTCAAAGTATCTGCCGTTCCCACCTTCATTGATAAATATATTTCCATTTTCTAGTTGTCGAGCATTTGATAAATAGGTAGATTTAAAATCGAAAGGATTGGGAGAGGCAATATAAGAGACATCAGGTTGAGAAGGTAAATATCTACCATTTCCATCTCGTGGGTAGTTTCCATTGGAATCAGGATTGAGATCAAGCATTTCTATAGTTGAGTAGTAGCCTTGAGGTCTATCATCCCCATTGTTGAAGTACATAATTTTTCCAGCATTTGGTAGTCCATCCTCGATCCAGTAGTGACCATGTGAACCATACATACGTAGATCATTCATTGATCCTTTGTCATACGCCTCAGGATTGCCCCAACGGAATATGAGATCACCACCATGTCCACTACGACCACCAGTATGACCTGCAGCTTCTGTTGTGGTTGTGCTATGATCTATAATCCAAGTTTCATTATTGTTTCGAGAGTTGAGTACGATTTGATCTAGTTCATCATTGTAATCAATAGCGTTACAGTGCCACCAATCATCATCATCCCATGCCCCTGGTCCTAGATAGTTGATATCTACGAGTCCAATATTATCACCAATGGATCCAAAGTTGCTTTTGGATGGATCGTTATCTTGTACAAAGTGATCTTGTAAATGCCATTCCCACACAAGCTCTATATCATTAGTCCCTATAGGTTTTACCTCCCAGATAAACTCACCCCACAGATCAGGATTCGATATATTATTGCTTTCTCTTCCATATTGTATTTGCTGAGTAGGAGTGATACGTTCCCAACCAGGTATCAGTATATTGCCGTTGGGCATTATACTGACATCATGATGCTGTATGTATTGCGGAGTATTAAATTCATGAGACCAAACCGTATTGTTATTCCAGTCGACTAACTCTACTTGCCCTCCGGTACTTGATTGGTTAAAAAATGCGTCATTGACTTTGTTAGTTCTGAGCATTAGACCATCGTCTAATAGATAAGCACTAAATCCTGGACGGTTGCCTCTAATATATTCGTTTATAACGTATCCACAGTTGTCTACTATGTAAGCCTTATTGGACGAGTTAGGAGTAAAGAAAGTAAAACCTTCCATTGCTTCATCTTCATCAAATATACTGACACCGACGGTTTGGTCCTGTGATGTGCCGAATTGCGTAATGAGAAGAAGCGTAAGTATTGATATTATTTTATTCATTCTATTATTTATCTTAATTATATACTTCAAGTGGATCTTACTCTTAAAAATACAAATTTCGTGCGAATATGCTTGGAAAGTTTCTTAATCAAAATATGATTTAGTCTTACCTCTGATGATTACAGCATTTATATTGAGTAGTTCTATTTTTACACTTCTGATTCAAAAAAGTTGACTACAGCTCCAAATTCTTTTCTAATCTCTGACATATCTACATCAAAAGTGTATTTGGCCCTTGCGATCTTATGAAACCAACCATAGTGATTCATTCTCAATATTGTTCCTGTATTCGCTGGTGCGCCAAGTTTTATTAGTTGCGCCGGGGAAGCTTCTATTTCCTTCTGTAATAAGCAATAGATATGTATTGCGGACTCCCTATAGGCAGATACTATTTTACCCTGCTTACCGCCTACATTATATTCGCCAGTTCTATTTTCGAATTCCTTGATAACTTGCTTTTTCTTCTTTGCGTTTTTACGAGTACTTACAACTGCAGGTTGTAATCTCACTTCCACCAGACTACTAGTTGAATACAAACTAATGAGTATAAGCCCTATACCCAAACTACGTAATAATGCTTCAGCTTTCTTAAGGTTCTTTATCTTGATTTTATTTTTAGTTGGAGCAGCGACTGCTGCATATACGTACTTGCCAATTTTTTGACGTTCCATGCACTGGTATACAAGTTGAAGGTTGAATGATTTTTTGAGTTCGATGATCGTCATTTCATCATCTTTAATCGCCACTACATCACAGGATTGAACTTCAGCTTGTACTTCATAGCCATTGTTGACTAGCCATTTTCGGAGAGGATCATAAAGGTCTTCTTCTTTAAATATTTTTATTTTTCTAAGCGCCATCGTTTTAGAATCACTTCAATTTATAATTCGTCTTCATCAAAGTCAAATTCAAAATAGTTTTCATCCTTATAATCGTCTATTTCTCTACGTTCACGTTTAGTAGGTCGGCCTTCTCCTTTTCCTCTCATTTCGGCAGAAGCCTTGCCTATGTACCAATCTTTATATTTATTCTTTTCAGAATCAGGCGTAAGATCTTCGTAGCATGGAGCAGCCAGAGTAGCCGATACTCTCTTCTTGATGATATCTTTGACCAAGAATGTAAGGTCAAATCCATTTTTTCTAACATATAATGTTTGATCTACGGTCAGCATAAATGAAGGTTTGACACTTTTTTCTCCCACTTTTACCTTTCCAGATTTAACTGCATTATTTGACAAAGTACGCGACTTGAATATCCGTACTGCCCATAGCCATTTATCTATTCTTACCTTATCTTCTGCTTCCATTTATATTTCTGTAAGTCGTCATACTTAGTAATTAATATTCAAATTTACGAGTTTTATTATACACTAATCTCCATATCTGCTGGTGATTGTAATATGTATCTAAATTTATCTATTCTATGTTGATGACAATTACTTTCGAGATCATCAAAATCCTGCTCATACACGAGTTCATGCTTATTCACAACTCCTACTAAATTCACTATTTTGCTTTAGCGCTCACGCCAATACACTATCTAGGCCTAATCTACGAAATCTACATTGCAATGCTAGATGTGAAGCTTCTGTAGCATATCCTTTACCAAAGTATTTTTTGAATAGTCCAAATTCTACATCAGTTTCTCCAACATTAGTGTGATACTTGAGTATGCACAAGCGTAGCAATTCTACATTGGCTTTGTCTATAATAGCACATCGACTTCGATCATATTTTGGTAGTGATTGTAACTGTCTAGGAATACAGATGCTTCTGCTATAAATTTTAACGGTTGCCCTCCAGTATATTGGATTAACTTTGGGTCGCTAGTGAGCTTGTACATTATCTGAGTGTCAACTGATGATGCCACTCTAGGGAATAGCCTGTCAGTGTGACCTATGGTTTTTATCTTCATAGTATTTAATATTATTTGAAAGTTCGATTTTATATCATTGAAATAAAAATCATGCTTTGACTCTCCGTTAAATCATATTAGAGTAACTATCATTGATTCTAGTAACAATCATTACATTTGTTTGATAATTAATAATATATAGAGCATCATGCAAATCTTAGACGGTAAGCAACTATCAATTTCGATCAAAGAGGAAATCAAAGTATCTGTTGCTAAACTTAAAGCAGAGGGTAAGAATATTCCTCACTTAGCAGCAATTCTAATTGGACACAATCCGGCCAGCGAATCATATGTTCGTAGTAAAGTCAGATCTTGTGATTATGTTGGTTTTGAATCTACACTCATTCGTAAAGATTACAGCATCACGGAAGAAGAGCTGCTTGAAATCGTAAAAGAGCTCAATGAAAATGATGATGTAGATGGATTTATAGTTCAGCTACCGCTTCCTAAGCATATTGACGAAGTGAAAGTCACGCTCGCCATAGATCCTAAAAAAGATGTAGATGGATTTCATCCGGTAAATTTTGGTCGAATGGCACAAGGACTTCCTTGCTATCTACCAGCTACACCATATGGTATCATACAGATGCTCGATAGATATAATATATTAACGAGTGGGAAGCATGTAGTTGTAGTGGGTAGATCTAATATCGTAGGTACACCTGTGAGTATACTGCTCTCTCGTAAGGCGAAGGTAGGTAATGCCACCGTAACTCTAACACATAGTCGTACTGGAGATCTTACAGCAGAGTTACTCAGAGCGGATATTGTAATCGCAGCTATAGGTATTCCCGAGTTTATCACTGGGGATCAGATCAAAGATGGAGCTGTAATTATAGATGTTGGGATCAATCGTGTAGATGATGATACTCGTAAATCGGGTTATAGACTAGTAGGAGATGTTGAATGGGATAGTGTATCTCCAAAGGCATCGTATATCACACCTGTCCCTGGGGGAGTAGGGCCTATGACCGTCACATCATTATTGATGAATACGCTGAAGGCTTCCGCTAATGAAGTATATGGCTAGATATCTGATTTTCATCGCAGTAATTTTGCTGTTAGGTTGCTCAAGATCTAGTAGGTGTTCCTTATGCGAATCATCTAATCTTAAGATTGAAAAAATAGTGGAACAAATATGTAAGCATGTATCTGTTGTAAATTATAAAGGGAATTTAGTTGGATTTAATGGAGAATTCTCAATATTTGGTGAGAATATAGTTGTTTTAGATAGTTCAACCGATGATTTGGCTACTCTAGAGTTGTTGGATTATATCGAAGTTAATTTCCATCCCAATAGGATAGTTGCCATATAGAACCACTTTCACGTAGACTGTACACGATGTTTTAAAGCGATGCTTGATAGAGGGATAGTAATATACACTTATGCTAAGTCGATAAAGTTAATGGAAAATCAAGCCTTAGCAGCTAATTTGCTTTTGATCGATCACCATTTTGATATGCAATTTAATAATGGAGAAGGTTTAGTGCACAATAGATATTTTGGTCCTGCTTACACAAGAGTTAATATAGCGAGTTATATACTTTCAGATAGTGTTTAGTTTGGAGGATTTATGGTCAAGTCTTTTGAGACTAAGAAATGGAATCTCGCAAATGCCGATTCTATAAAATTGTATAGAACGATTAGCCATATGATACAAGATATTTAAACGCTAAATTAATTGTGCTAGAACATGATAAAGTAGGTGGGGCAGAATTATTAGATTATACTATCAAACTATTCGAATAAGTAAAATGAAATATGCAAAATTATACAAAATATACATTCAATTCAACCAACGAAATCTTAGTCGCAAGGCTTTTTGATTTAGGCTTTGATTCTTTTCAGGAACTAGAAAATAGTAGTGAAGGGTATATTCGAGATGATATGATTACAGTTGAGCTAAATGCGTCCGTAAATGAAATCGCCAAAGAGTACGACGCGGAATATGTAGTGGAGAAGCTCGAGAATAAAAACTGGAATGAAATCTGGGAAGCAAATTTCGAACCTGTAACAGTAGGTAAATTTTGTGCAGTGCGAGCGGACTTTCATGAAGCTAATGGATCGGTAGCAAACGATATTATTATAAATCCTAAAATGGCATTTGGTACAGGACATCATGAGACTACTTATATGATGATAGATACTATGTCGGATTTAGATTTCGAAGGTAAGTCTGTTTTTGATTTTGGATGTGGTACTGCAGTCCTTGCGATATTAGCTAAAAGATTAGGATCTGCTAGAACATTAGCGATAGACATAGAGAGAGAGTCTGCAAGTAATAGTGCAGAAAATGCAGCAGTGAATAATGTAGAAGGAATCGATATTCGACAAGCTGTAATCCAAGATTTAGAGCCAGATAAATTTAATATTGTATTAGCGAATATTAATCGAAAAGTACTATTAAATACGGCAGATATGATTGCATCGCATCAAAATAAAGGAGACATATTATTAGTATCTGGTGTCATGCATCAAGATGAACAGATCGTCGAAACCCGATTCAACGAGACAGGATACAAAAGACACAGCATCAAAAGTAGGGGAGACTGGCTTTGTATCAGATATTCTCGGCATTAAATAATATGTAGACTTTTACACGATTAATTTAACCTCTGATATCACATAGTATATTTTTCCGAAGTCTACTTATTATTGACTAAAACGGCTAGGGAGAATTAGCTTAGAAAATGTTAGATTAATAGTAGTTGAAGATTATAATAAAGTTCTTACTCATCTTGTGACAATAATTTTTCAATCAGATATACCATATTGAGACTAATGCAATATTACGCATCGTGATAAGCTAAATTCATTAGCAGTGAAACTGTTGATGTATATAGTTTAGTCTTTATAATTTTATAATTTTATCAGAATTCCATATCCACTGTTTAGATAAGTCCTAGCGATGTGGATACGAAATATTTATTCGATGAAATAATCAAGTATCCTGCCTAAAATATTTGAACAAAAACGTCACTTATATCTACATACTAATAGAATACAAAAGGTAATCGTAAACGGATTTCAATTTTGTTATTGATCAAAATGATTAAGCACAAAAACCCTTCAGTTCCTCATAAACCTTCTGCATTGGCATACCCATTATATTACTGTAGCTTCCATAGATATATTCTACTTTACAGACACCTAGCCAATCTTGTATGCCATAGGATCCAGCTTTGTCAAATGGCTTGCAAGTATCTATATAATATTCTATTTCTTCTGATGTTATATCTGCTATTTTCACTCGAGAAATATCGTCAAATACATAGGTCTCTGAAGCCGATCTGAGGCATACTCCGGTGATCACTGTATGTTCAATACCTGACAATGCAGTCAGTATTTTTATGGCGTCTACTTTGTCTTTTGGTTTACCATATATTTTCCCTTCACAAATCACAATAGTATCTGCAGTGATATACACCTCATCTTCAGCAATATCATCAAATACCATGGCTTTTTCTCTTGCCAGAAATGATGCGACTTGAGTTATATCCATATCAGGACTAAAGATTTCGTCTATCTCTTTTACTCTCGTATCGAATGGTATGATACCACAGTACTCCAGTAGTTCTTGACGGCGTGGAGATCCAGATGCTAGTATTAGTTTTTTATTGTTGAGGATAGATTGCATAGGTGCTATTTATTGCTGTAATTGATAGAGGTAATTGTAGTTGGAAATATTATTATACCGGCATAAGTAGATAAAGCACTCCCGCTATCATGGCATATTTGATAATCTTTGAAGCTTTACTGTATTGTGATCTCTGATAGGCTCGACAAAGTACTTGGAGACTCCAAAGTAGTAAGCTCATAAGAACTATAAATGGTATCGATTTCTGAATATCCATCGTCCAATGATAGGCTGCATAAATGACTATACTGATGAGTAGTAGTATTCCTGAAAAAATGGATAATGCTCGCGCTCTTTCTTCGCCATATACTACTGGTAGAGTAAGATATCCAGCAGCTTTATCGCCCTCGGCATCCTCGAGATCTTTGACTTGCTCACGATACATCGAACTAAGAAAAGAGAATAATACAAACATCCAAAGCAACTCTCTTTGATCTTTCCACCCATTAGCATCGATTACTTTCCATTCTGTGATCATGTTGCGTTCAGCAAGAAAAAGGATTCCTGGCACGAGAGCACAAAAGAGTGAAACAATGAAGTTGCCCATGAGTGGTGTACCTTTCAACAGTCTACTATATAGATAAAGTACTAATACAGCCAATGGGTATATCCATAGTAAACCTAGACTCTGTGTTTTCAATGCTACATATACAGATAGTATCAGACCTACACCATTGACCAGCCAATACGTAAGTAAAGTTTTTCGCTTGTCCTTCACTCGTTCTATTCCATTGTGTTTGTCGGCTTCTAGATCGTATACATCATTAATCAAGTAAGCTCCTATAGCTAGCATAGTAGTGATTATGCCTAGTATGATTATTTCAAGATAACTCATTGCCGAAGGGATCTTTACGACATCGCTATTTTTATCAAATACCATATACCATACTGCACATTGAGTGAGTAGGATGATTATTAGATTTTTGATCCGAAAAGCTCTATGCATTTAATTAATCGTGAATTAGATGATAAACAATTTATACTAAAGATAGTGTTCAGTCCACAGTTATCAGTCTTCAGGTAGCGTCTTCTTTTAGACAATTAATATTTCAACATTACTATTTAGACATTATTCATTAAGAAGGCCATTTGTCTTGACAACGCATTATACGCTCGATTACATCACGTACGGCACCATGACCACCTTTAGCAGGGCTAATATATGTAGCTATCGCTAGTACGTCACTGCTAGCATCATTTGGACAAGCAGAGAGACCTACTTGCTTGATTAATGGAATATCTGGAAGATCATCTCCCATGTATAATATCTCTTCTGATTTTAAATTGTATTTGGATATTAAATCGGCATATGCAGCTTGCTTGGTTTCTAGATTGTCGTATATGTCGGTTATTCCTAATCCGGTCAACCTACTTTTGACACCTTTGCTTCCTCCTTTAGTAATTATAGCCACATGGTAACCTGCATCTATGGCAAATTTGATGGCTTGTCCATCTCTAGTAGACATGCTACGCAGTAGATCACCACTCTCTGTGATGAGTATTTGACTATCAGTCAGTACGCCATCTACATCAAAAATGAATGTTGTGATTTTGTTTATTCGGTTGTAATCCATAGAAAAAGTTTTAGAGCTAAAGAAGTAAACTACGAATGCGAAACGATAAATTGGTAATTATCTAGATAATAAGATCCGACAATTATAAAAATAATTAGTAGTACATCTCGCAGATCAATAAAATGTCAATGACTATCCTTAACGCTTCCGAAGGATCAAGTGTTTGATGACTACCTAATTATGACCTATCGGAGAAATTTAGACTACTCAATTTAAATAGCTGAATTTTGTGGTATCGAAAGAAGTCAAGATATTGTTATTTAATTAGTCTTAAACTTTCACTTACTTAATTTGCTTCCGATAATTTATTGATTATCTCTCCACTCGTAAACCCACTTGGCTTGTATTTGCTCAAGGTGGTTTTCATTGCACTCTTCTTTAGTACCTGTGAAGTTAGGCAAACCTAATACCCATTCGAGTAATTCTGTAAATCTTATTCTATAGATTTTGCCTTCAATAAAGTCATCGCCAAATTTGTCATATAATCCGATTGCTATATCTTCGTGATCTGCCCAAGTAATTGGTAGATCTGTTAATTCTTCAAAACCCATGGTAATTATCTTATAATTGTGTTTGTAATAACGATTATACTAAATCGTGACTAGTGCTCGTGACCGATGATACCACTTTGATCTGGTATGATTACTTCAAATTCTGCTTCTTCGTTCAATACAACGCATTGACAGCCTAATCTAGATTCTATCCTAGGGTCTATCGCTCGATCGATAAAATCTTCTTCTCTATCAGATATCTCTTGCAGGTGTTTGTTGCCTTGCTCTACATAGATGTGACAGGTGCTACATGCACATACTTCACCACAATTATGATTGAGATGTATATCGTGGTCCTCAGTTACTTCCAATATAGAGAGACCTTTAGCTTCTTGTACTACTACTTTAGTTTCAAGCTTTTCGTCCTCGAATCTGAATATGAATTTTGCCATTTATAGCTTTGATTCAATAAAATTATTAAAAATTCAAAATTACCCTATTACACTTGTTTAAAGTAATAATAGGAGCCTTTAGTTCAGAAATATATCGTTTATGATTCGTCGCGATTAATATTTCTTACGCTGGTTAAGCATTTGTATAGCGCTTTGCGCCGAGTTATTGAGACCACTTCACCTCAAGAAATGAGACACGCTTCGCTGAACAAAATAAATGAGAGATTGAATTGAATCGATCTCTCATTTATATTTTATTTTAACAAAAAACGTCTTAAAATCTATAGAGGACTGTGTAGTCGTGTCTCAAGTTTCAGTATCTATTCTAGAACATGATGAACTTTGGTCTTCCACCACATTTAGCCACTGCGAAGGCTCCGACTCCCCAGTTTAATTCGAATACTACTCCTGCGAAAATTGGGTTAGTTGATTTTAATCCTTCAGTAAATACTGCTGGATTATATATAGGAGCACTAGTTTCTGCTCCAGCGTCAGATACAGCATCCGTAAAGCCGTATTCAAATCTAAGTCCTAGTATTCCAGAGAATGCTCCATCTGTGCCCATTACATTGGCACCAAATCCTATAACACCAGATATATAATTACTGTTAAAATCATCTTTTACATCAGCAGTAGCACCTAATTCATCTGTAAATTCTACATCTCTTACGAAAGAAAACTTAGGGCCTATTTCGAAGTATCCAAGATTTCTTGCATTTCTGAAAAGTAAGTATAAGTCTAATGATTTATAATCTACTTTGGGATTGGCATTTTCATTATCCATTACGTTGTCAAACTCCTGAGTCCCAGTACTAGCCATAACATCGATAGCTAATCCGTTGAAACCAAAGTTGATTCCAAGTTTTCCACCTAGGCCATATCCTTTACTAATTATGTAATCTACTTCATCCGAATCGGCGATAGCAGAATTGTACATTCCAGTAGCTCCGTACTGAGTCTTGAGCCCTATATCAAACCAAACGATTTCCTTTTGAGCTATAGACGCTAAACTTATCATCATAGTTACTGCAACGATTAATATTTTTTGCATTGTTCTGGTATTATGTTTTTTGAATTAATGGTATTTGTTTTTCTCGTATAGCAGTTAGATCAGATAAACCGATCGTTTGCTGTTGCAAGTTAAAAAAGAAGTTGATAAAACTAAGTGTATTCTTTATTGAGAACTCCAGGCATTATATCCACCTTCGAGGTTGGTGCATTTAGAAAATCCTTTTTCTTTCATTAGTGCAACAGAATTAGTGCTACGAACTCCTGATCTACAGTATACAATGTAGTGTTTGCCTTTGTCTAGTTTGTCAATCTTTGCCTCAAAATTATCTTCATAGAAATCAATTTCTTTAGCACCAGATATTTTTCCATCTGCAATCTCTTCAGAAGTACGAACATCTAGGAGTACCATATTTTGTCCTTTGTCGATCATATCAGTAAGTTGTTTACTGTTTATTTCCATTGGAATGGCAGTATCAACATTTGGTGTAAGCTTAGACTTACAAGATATTACTACTAGGAGTGATGTAAGTAGTATTATATATTTCATACACAATGGGTTAATTACCCATAAATATAATGAATATATATATGTCAAACAATCATTGACTTAACAGGAGTTTGATCATAAGAAATAAGAGTAGACGATATTTATTGTGAAAGGACCCAACCATTTTGGATATTTAATATTTGAAAACATATTAGATGAAAATTATTGATTTGAATTTTACCATTTAGAGATGTTCTGTTAAATTAAATCTGTGAATAAAAACTGTTTTAACTAAGACTAAGAAAATTACGGTAGTTCTTGTTAATTATTATTTTGCTGATTATAGTGAGTGAGAAAATCTAGTAAAACAAATCAAATTGATTAGCTCAAATACTAATATTGTAAATCTAGAATGAAATGACATTTTTAATTTAAGAATGTCCTAATTTCTGTTTAAGGATTGAAGATGTTGTATCTCTAGATAAGTTTTATCTCTAAATATAAATCTACTGTATTGCCGTTAATGTTCTAGATGCCAGAGAGATATGGCTAAATACAGACCTTCATGCGAGATCAAGAAAGTTTTGTTTATTTATTTATGCTTGAGCTTCATTATTAGTATTATACCAGATAAAAATAGTGTAAGACCATTGGCGATCATGAGAGGGTAATTAGAGGTAACATAACCATAGAAGAACCAGCAACCTACTCCAATAAAGAATAGCAGATACATATAAAGTGAAAGACCTGATGTGTCCTTGGTTTTAATAGTCTTAATAGTCTGAGGTAAAAATGATATCGTTGTGCAAAAAGCAGCAAAGTATCCGAGTGCTTCTATCCAATTCATTATATGATTTTAAAATATTACTGCATTGAGTTTCTTAGCTATAGTATTTCTTTCATCCTTCAGCTTTTGTAGTACTCTTATATTGAGAAGAAACTCTTCAGAAGAGTTTTGATTTACTGTAAATTCTTTTATTTTTTTCTCTACCAAATCAATCAACTTTTTGATCTTTACTAATCGGAATCTAAGGATCGCCTGATCGGTATCGAGTACTTGATTTTCCTCAGGAGGTTTTTGGGTCTGTAGGTAAACTCCTTTATGCTGCCAACCAGCATAAGTATAAGGGTCAGCCATCAGTTCTACAACAACTTTACTCATATTGGTATCCTGAGTATTGGCATATAACTCTGCTGTTACTTGATCGCCGCGATCTATTGCACCCATAGCCATTTCGAGCATCTGCTTATACAGAGGATTATCAATTTTATCTATGTCATCTCTTATATTAGCAACGATATGTTGGCACACCGTTACATTGCTATCCTTATCATAGATTAAACATCCATGATTTACTAATATACGAATGATATCTTTTTCTTGGTACTCATCATGAAGTATAGGTGCGGCGCTTTGTTGGGAAAATCCTCCCGGTGGAAGAGGCACCTTTCCATCGTTTATAGGAAAGAATTGATCTTCACTTTTTGGAGTTGCTACAGCAAAAGGGGTATTAGAATTCTGTTTATTCTCTCTGTTCTGCTTCCTTCTATGATCTATATCCTTTTTTTTCTGATCTTTATTTATAATTTTAAAAGTCTCAGAGATCAATATAGCCTCATCTACATCAAGTACTCTACTAGTTTCTTGGAGGTATACGGCACGCTTAAGTTGGTCAGGGATCTTAGCGATACTGCCTACGATATCCTTCATCACTATCGTCTTCTTAATAGGGTCATTGCCAGCATCTGACATCAATAGTTCTATCTTGAAAAATAGAAAATCCTTTTCATTGTCAGCTAAATATTGCTTAAATCCATCAGTACCTTTGGCCTTCATGAAGCTATCAGGGTCTTCACCTGTTGGAAGCATTACTATCTTGACATTCATGTCATGTTCCAATACAAGATCAACCCCTCTAAGTGCAGCCTTGATACCTGCAGGGTCACCATCATAGATGATCTTAATGTTGGAGGTATATCGACTTACTAAGTGGATTTGACCTGAAGTAAGAGATGTACCGGAAGAGGCGACTACATTTTCTACTTGGTTTTGATGTAGGGTGATTACATCAGTGTAACCTTCTACCATGATACACTCATCAGCTTTTCGTATCGCCGTCTTGGCAAAGTAAAGACCATATAGAGATTTAGATTTATTGTATATCTCAGACTCTGGCGAGTTCATATACTTAGGTATCTTCTTATCGCTAGATAGGGTACGACCGCCAAATGCAATCACCTTACCACTCAGGTTATGTATCGCAAACATGACACGACTTCTGAAGAAGTCTATATCGCTCTTGGAGGTAAGTCCAAGAGTTTTCAGGTGTTCTTTCTTGTAATACTTGGAGATAGCTGCTCGTGTAAAATCATCTCTATCAGTATTGGTATAACCTAGATTCCACTTCTTGATAGTGGATTCCAAGAATCCTCTATTTTTAAAGTAGCTCAGACCAACAGACTTTCCTTCATCTGTATTGAATAATTGATTTCCGAAATAGTCTTTAGCGTAATCATTTACAATATATAGTGAGTCAGCTATTTGTCTAGCTGCCATCTCTTCCGCAGAGACCTCTTTTTCTTGTATTTCTATATTGTACTTCTTAGCTAAATATTTTAGTGCTTCTGGAAAACTCATATTTTCATGAGTCATCACAAAGTTTACAGGAAATCCACCTTCACCACATCCAAAGCACTTATATATATTCTTGCTGGGTGACACAGTAAATGATGGCGTCTTTTCATCATGAAATGGACACTTACCTATCATATTGACACCACGGCGCTTAAGATTGACGAAGTCTTCGACGACCTCTTCTACACGTGCAGCCTCAAGAATCTGATCTACTGTTGCTTTATCTATCAATGAATAATACCTATATGGTTATTTATTTAAGAGCCCAAGATAAGACATCTTGCATAGTATATATACCTTTTCTTGTATGTAAGTACTCTGCAGCGAGCAGCGCTCCTGCCACAAAGCCATTTCTATTATGAGCTTCATGCGATAGCGCAATATTATCAGTTTCCGACTTATACTCTACATGATGCGTTCCTATGATCTCGCCTTTTCGTAAGGACTTGATCGCCATTGTGCCTGATGGTGCTTCATCTAGTTCCCACTTATCGATCCGAGATTGCTCTTGGATAATTTGCTCAGCGAGTGTCACTGCTGTTCCACTTGGAGCATCTAGCTTTTGTATATGATGTATCTCCGTGATACTAGGTTGGTAACTGTCAAACTTGCTCATCACCTTAGCTAGTTGCTCATTCATACGAAACATAAGATTCATGCCTACGCTATAATTAGATGCATAGAGTAGGGCGGAGTCGTAATCTTTGGTAAGCTTACAGATGTGATCATATTGGTCATGCCATGCCGTAGTACCGCAAACTACTGGTATCTGCTGCTGGATTAGCTTCTCAAGATTGCTCACGGCGCTTAAGGGAGTAGAAAACTCAATAGCGACATCAGGATTGTAGTCATTGAGATGGTCAATATGTTTTTTATTAGCGCTATTGATTGCGATAACTATCTCATGACCTTGCTTTTCTGCAAGGTGGCCTATGGCTTTACCCATTTTACCGTATCCTATGATCGCTATTTTCATTGAAGTATTCTTTAGTTCAAATGTATATAACTGCGACCAATTTTTCACTATTAATAAAAGAGGCTTGATATAAAAATAATGAAAATTAAGATGAGATAAAGGTTATTCAGAGAAAGTAAAATAGTATCAGTGGTTAAAACTTGCATACGGAGTTGTAGAAGTCAAGATTGTCTACTCGTTAAATAATCACAATTTTGTAAAATCAGCTTAACTCAAAACCAAAAGTAATCGATGCCTAAGTATAAAAAGTATCTTTGACACCTTATAAATTAGATAATACCAAGATGATAAAAAACGACTTACTACTTAGGACTATAGCAGGTAAAAAAGTAGAAAGACCTCCCGTATGGTTGATGCGTCAGGCGGGTAGAATACTACCGCAATATCGAGCAGTAAGATCGAGTCTCAGTGGATTCATAGAGCTAGTGACTACTCCGGAACTAGTAAGAGAAGTTACGATTCAGCCGGTTGATGAGTTGGGCGTAGATGCAGCGATTATATTTTCTGATATACTAGTGATTCCAGAATGTATGGGTCTAGAGTATGAGATGGTCGAGAAGAAAGGGCCTTACTTTCCGGCTACCATTCAGTCAGAAGCTGATATCGATAAGTTAGATTCTGGAGCTTCGGCGGCGGAAAAACTTAACTATGTCTATCAAGGACTTAGCTTAACCAAGGAAGCATTAGATGATAGAGTACCGTTGATCGGATTTGCAGGAGCACCGTGGACTCTCATGTGCTATATGGTTGAGGGAAGTGGATCTAAAACGTTCTCCAAGCCCAAACGTATGCTATATAAAGATCCAGAGTTAGCTCATAAGTTGCTAAGTAAGATTACCGATACAACTATAGCATATTTAAAGCATAAAGTTGCCCATGGTGCTGATGTTATCCAGATATTCGATAGTTGGGCAGGAGTATTGGATGAACATACGTACAAGACGTTTTGCATACCATATATTCGTAAGATGGTAGAAGCTATCAATCCTCTCGTACCTACAATAGTATTTAGTAAAGGAGCCTGGTTTAGTCTTACTGATTTGCAAGAAATGTCGCCTAATGTTATCGGTATAGACTGGAATACTGATATGACTCACGTGCGTCAGGTCTTGGGCCCAAATCAGGTAGTCCAAGGAAATTTAGACCCTTGTGTCCTTTACGCCAATCATAAAGAGATAGAAACTCAAGCCATTAGTCTTATAAAAAAGGTCGGAGGTAAGCACATTGTCAATCTTGGACATGGTGTTTATCCTGATACTCCGCTCGATGGTGTCAAGGCATTAGTTAATGCCGTAAAAGGATTTCGATATTAATTATTATTAAAAAGGTGTTTTGATATTAAATATTCGCTTTGCAGTCTGTTTAATTGATTAATTCAAAAGACAAGTGTTAACTGTGATGAATGGCATTGATTACTCAAAATTTCATACATTTACTAATTAAATACCCCAAGAGCGATTAACGTTATTTGCTTTGCTATATGCTAAGATAGGTAAGCATCTTTGTATCAAGGATTTACGATCCTTTCTAGCTTAGTTAAACTATAAAAGTCGATCATTTAGGTTTCTCTCTTCCCCAATGAGTGGCATAAATTGAGATAATCGATAATTAAAAAATATATAATTATGGGTTGGTTTAAAAGACTCAAAGACGGTATACAGACGGCAACTAAGAACAAGAAGGAAGCACCTGACGGTCTATGGAACAAGTGTAAAAGCTGTGCTGAGATGACCACAATGAAAGAGCTGCGTGAAAATTTCTTCATATGCCCTAAATGCGATTATCATTCACGGATCGGATCGAATGATTATTTCGAGATGATTTTTGATGGTAAGTATACCGAGCTTTTTGATAATCTATTGGCTAAAGATATGTTGAAATTCAGCGATCTCAAGTCATATGAAGACAGGCTCTCTGTTGCTTACAAAAAATTTGGCGAAATAGATGCTATGAAGGTAGCTGAGGGTAAAGTAGGGCGTAAACCACTAGTAATTGCGGCTATGGATTTCTCATTTATCGGTGGATCTATGGGGTCTGTAGTAGGAGAGAAGATCGCCAGAGCTTGTGATTATTGTATAGAAAATAAGATTCCACTAATGATTATTTCCAAGTCAGGTGGTGCTCGTATGATGGAAGCCGCATATTCACTTATGCAGATGGCTAAGACTTCGGCAAAACTTGCAGCATTGGCTAGAGCAGGGGTGCCATACTTTTCATTCATGACAGACCCTACCACTGGGGGAGTTACGGCATCATACGCGATGCTTGGAGACATCAACTTTTCTGAACCAGGAGCCTTAATAGGATTCGCTGGTCCCCGTGTGATCAAAGAAACCATCAAAAGGGACTTACCTGAAGGATTTCAGAGATCAGAGTTTTTGTTAGATCATGGATTCTTAGATTTTATAGTTCATAGATCAATTCTAAAGGAACGTATCGATGAGATGTTAACTTTGTTTAAGATGGAAGAGAAAGTTAGTTAAGAAATACAAAAGTAGAACTAAGATAAATGGGCGACACCTTGAAAATATTTTTCTTTTTTTATACTTCTCAATGACTTTTTTAATTAGCAAATAGTAAATTTACTTTTCCTTAATTTCTCCCCATATTTTCAAAAAATCCACAATCAATCCATTGATAGCCACTTTAGTATCCACACTAAATTCACCTTTCACTCTATTAGCTAATATTGCATTGAGAGATATGGCATGATGACCAAGTTCACTGCATAAACTATAAATTCCAGAAGTCTCCATCTCTAGGTTAGTAGCGAAAATACCTTCAAATTCAATTGTGGCTAATTCGTCCAAGAAATTAGTCGAATTATTGGTTAATCGAATACTTCGGCCCTGCGGCCCATAGAAACCTGCAGCTGTGGCAGTGATACCTAACCTTCCTAGACCCTTATATTTTTCGATAAGACTTGATGATGCACTGGCTCCATATGGATTCACTTTAGGGAGATCCTTCCTTAGTATATCTTTGGCTAGTTTCTCTATAATGTCTTCGGCGTTTGATTGTTCTCTGTTATAGTAGTTCATCAATCCGTCTAGACCTATAGCGTATTTACTTATAATGATACTATCTACTTCCACATCAGCTCTAATACTCCCAGATGTACCTATCCTATAAAGTCTAAGAGAAGTTATTTCATCTTTGATTTTCCTCGTCTTGAGATCTACATTTACTAGTGCATCGAGCTCGTTGATGACGATGTCAATATTGTCAGTTCCGATACCTGTGGATATAACAGTAATTCGTTTTCCGGCATATACTCCAGTTACAGTTTTAAATTCTCTCTTATGAATACTATGCTCTATAGTATTAAAATATTGCGATATAGCATCCACACGATTAGGATCACCAACAGTAATGATGTCATGTGCGATCTGGTGTGGCAAAAGATTGAGATGATAGACACTTCCATCTGAATTGAGAATGAGTTCTGATTCCGGTATACGCATGATATCTGTATTAGCTGTACAAGGTAATTGTTTTAAGGTAAAAGAATGTCAAGGAGTTAAGAATAAAAGCGGTTAAGGTATTATGCTCTTTTGGTAGTTGAATTTAAAAGTAGATTTTTTATTTAGGTGGCTTCATGCTAAACCAGTTTTAGAGCGTCAGCTAAATCTATGTGCCTAGTGGTATTTCATTTAGAAATTCAGTAAGTGCAGCATTGATCAGTTTCAACACTTTCACATTTTATTTTAAGACCTTGTATTTATATCTCGTCATAGCATAGTCATATTGCAGGGAGCCCTTTTCTATGCATACTAAGTCTTGTACATTTACGTATTTTAAATTTACACTGATGAACAAGATCTTTTACCTTTCTACTTGTGATACGTGTAAGCGTATACTCAAAGAAGTACAGCCCAACGAATCTATAGATTTGCAGGATATCAAGAAATTACATATCACTGCAGCAGAACTAGATGCGATTCATGAGATGGTTGGTGGCTCATATGAAGACCTCATTAATAAAAGAGCCCGTATCTATAAGTCAGAGGGCCTCAAAGAGCAATGCTTAACGGAGGATAATATTAGAGGTTGGATATTGAAGGAATACAGTATGCTCAAGCGACCATTGGCGATTATCGATGGTGAAGTATTCACTGGCAATAGCAAAGTGACGGTAGCAGATCTCAAAGCAAAACTTAGTAAATAGTATGGTAACAAAAGAAGCAATCAGAACTTGGTTTATGGGATTACAAGATGATATCTGTGCGAGCCTAGAAATATTGGACGGAGCAGGTGAATTCCAAGAAGACCTGTGGCAGAGAGATGGAGGAGGAGGAGGTAGATCTAGATCAATTTCTGGAAGGAGAATTGAAAAGGGTGGAGTTAACTTTTCTGCTGTGGAAGGAATTCTTCCAGATAAGATTAAAAGTAAGCTTCAACTTGACAATGGAGATTTCTTTGCCACTGGTGTTTCGATAGTTTTACATCCACATAATCCACACGTACCTATCATTCATATGAATGTCAGATACTTTGAGGCCGATGGAGGAAAGTATTGGTTTGGTGGAGGGATTGATCTCACACCGCATTATGTAGTGGATGAAGATGCACAATTCTTTCATCAATCACTTAAGGATGTTTGCGATGCGAGTGACGAATCATTTTACCCAAAGTTTAAAGAGTGGGCGGATAATTACTTTTTTATCAAACATAGAGGTGAAACTAGAGGAGTAGGAGGCATTTTTTTTGATAGACTACACTCCAATACTGAAAAAGGGAAGGAACATTACTGGGAATTCGTCCAGAGAGTCGGAGAAGCTTTCGTTCCTATCTACAGTAACTTTGTCGAGAATTATGGTAAGGCTTCATTCACAGAAAAAGAGAAAGAATGGCAATATCATAGAAGATCACGTTACGTTGAATTCAATTTGGTTTGGGATGCAGGCACCAAATTTGGTCTAGAGACGGGTGGTCGTACCGAGTCAATACTCATGTCTATGCCTCCAATGGCTAAATGGGAATATAATAAGTCTGTCGAGCCAGATTCGGCTGAAGGGATCACTCAGAGTAAGCTGAAAAAAGGAGTGGATTGGGCCCTATTGTAGGTTCAGCTATGACTGTTTAGATGAAAGATAGTTTTTAATGGGAATTACTTATCTTAAATTAGTAATCTCTCTTTAGTTTATATAAAAATGGGATACCATGAGTGAATGATAAGGGCAAACCTAAACAAAATTATATTTGGTGCTGTATGTTTTGTCACAATAACCTTTTTTCGAAACAATTATTTTTTTCGAAAATAATTGCATTTTAGTGTGACATATCATAAATTTAAGGGTCTTTAAAGTAGAGATAATATAAATACCCACATACCCATGAATAAATTAATGAATAACATCGGAAGTTTCTTTCGTGGCTTGTTCACTAGTGCACCAAAAGTGACTATTCCACAGCCAGATGAAGACTACGAAAAATGGTTAGGAGTCTAATGAGGTGATTTAGTTGCTTATCAAAGTAATTGAATTTCAAATCAGACCAACCCAATCTAAAACATATTGCCTTTCATTGTAACCACACCCCTAAGCGGTATTGTGAATGATAGATAGATCACGACTTTTGATTCTATCAGGTGCCTTTTTTGCTCGATTATATCTTGCTATAACGAGGCAGGGTGCATCAAAATTTTATCTCTAGATGGCTTAGGCCAAGGAATTATTCCTTTTGATTTTATCTATAATATTATTCGAATCCATTTACTCCTGCTACCGTAGTATATTTGAAGCTCAATTTAGCGTCAGGATAGATGTACTTAAATGCGGACTGCACCATTAATGTACCTTCATGGAATCCGCTCAGAATTAGTTTGAGTTTACCTTCATAAGTATTGATGTCGCCAATAGCATAGATGCCCGGTACATTAGTGCTATAATCTACGGTATCTACGTCTATTGCACTTTTATTTATGTTCAAGCCCCATTCTCCAATAGGTCCAAGTTTAGGTGACAAACCAAATAGTGGAATGAAATGATCTACCTCTATTTTCTGATCTTCGTTTACTTTAGTGGATATACCTACGGATTGTAATTTACCCTCACCGGATACCGTTTTGGCCTGTGCATTGGTGATTAGATTGATCTTGCCAGATTGTGCTAGCTCCATCACTTTGTCTACACTGTCGAGAGCTCCACGGAAGCTTGTACGTCTGTGTACAAGAGTCACTTCTTGAGCTACTTCACTTAGGAATATAGTCCAGTCCAATGCAGAATCTCCACCTCCAGCAATTAGTATTTTCTTATCTCTGTATAGCTCAGGATCTTTGATTATATATTCTACACCTTTGTCTTCAAAATTGGCCAATCCTTCAATAGGTGGCTTACGAGGTTCGAAGCATCCCAGTCCAC
>OCVR010001164.1_pt1 | contig 21472 bp, 19 predicted proteins | sample 1539091 | NCBI WGS metagenome assembly OCVR01 (sample SAMEA3355530, study PRJEB22509) | marine metagenome | biome: marine; feature: coastal ocean; material: water | place: USA | collected 2010-08-07 | depth 16 m | reverse complement strand
CAGAGCGGAAGAATATAGAACGACGCATGATCAAACCCTTAATGTGCTGCGCGCAGTGGTAAAGAAGCCGGTGACGCAGGGCAAGTCCCTAGTGTGGCAAAAGCTTTTGCGCTCTGGCGGGGAAGGGGCCCCTGCTGATCCTGACTGTGACATTGATGCATCACATTTTTGGGATTGCCGTCTTTTGAATGCGGGGCGACTGCAATCTCTCTAAAACATTAGTGCGAAAGGGAGAAAAATCATACTTAGAAAGTTTAATAGTACTTATGATATTTATTGGTGAGAAAAATCATGAAAAAACACTTTTAACAACAACAGCTCTCGTTGCGCTGGCTGGCGCCGCCACTGCTGAAATCACCGTAACCGGAACCGCCAGATTGCTTTGGCCTGTGGTTTGCGGCATGTATATGTTGGAAATATCAAGCATTTTGAGGCGCAATCAAGTTACTGTACCGGTTGTGGTGCCCGGGTGATTGGGCGTGATTGGCACCTGCTTAGCACATGGCAGTTAAGTGATTTCGGCAATTGCACCATATGCGGCACCCAGTTTGCTGGGCGTTTCAGCGGACTGCCGGGTGATTGGGGTCGAAAAAGGCTTCCTATTAGAATTTAGTAAGGCCGTGGCTTGAATCACGCGTCGATCTATTTCGCGTTATTTTCCTATAAATATAATTTATGACGCTCCTTACAAAGACCCGTACCAAGATGTATTTGTATCGCTATTTTGTTCGGGCCAGGTTGCGCTTCGGGCCTACACTGGCGGCTCAATTGTCTTGAAGTCCGCATTCAGGAACGCATAAAGCGTGATCTTGAGAATGTCGCCGTCTATTATCACAGGATTGCTTTACCGGCTCTTTAGCGCCGTGAAGGTTGATAAGCCGAGCAAATGATGTGAGATTTATAGGGATTTGAATCAAGAGCTTATCGCCTTTCTGAGCCTGAACCCGATATCTTGCCGTTTTGGGGTTGCGTCAAAGGAAACATGCAATGCCAGCCCGTCAATTTTGCGTGGCTGCCGGTGTTTATACCCTCCCTGTGATCGTGTGCAAAAATCAGATTTGATGAGGAGCAGCTATCGTTTGGATTTTTTTAATTGATCTCGATTCGTCCAGATCAACAGTCCTTATTTTATTCTTGAAACTGCTGACTGTTCACAAATTGAACATAATTTAGGCATGGGTGATTAGATTTGAACAGTCATACTAGTGTTCTGCTGGGAGTTGGCTCTTTATTTTAGAGAAAACAAGAAAAGAATAGGTGAAACATGAAAGCACAAGTGCTGCATAAATATGATGATGATCTGACGGCATCATCTTGGGTCAACATGGAAAATGTTGCAGATCCCAAAATAGAAAAATCTAGTGATGTAATTGTGCGTATCGGCGGCGCCGGTGTTTGTCGCACCGACTTGCATATTATCGAAGGTGTCTGGCGGGTGGCCACTGATCCAAACGGGGATGCTTTGCTGCCCTTGATTATGGGCCATGAAAACGCTGGATGGATCGAAGACGTAGGTCCCGAAGTTGAAGGTCTTAAAAAAGGCGACCCGGTCATCGTGCATCCCAAAATTACTGGTGGCACCTGTCTGGCTTGCCGGCGTGGGCATGATATGCATGGCGATGGATCTTTCCCCGGCGTTGATTGTAATGGTGGTTATGCGGAAGCGCTTAAAACGTCTGCTCGCAACATTGTTAAATTGCCGCACACATTGGCGCCAAAAGATATGGCCGCCTATGCGGATGCGGGGCTTACCGCATATCGCGCCGCCAAAAAGGCATCGCGGCATTTGCTGCCTGGTGAAAAATGCGTTGTAATTGGCTCGGGCGGTTTGGGCCATATTGCCATTCAGGTTTTGCGCGCGATGTGTGCGGCCGATATCATCGTAGTGGATCCATCAGACATGTCTTTGTCACTGGCTGAGTCCTGCGGCGCTGACGCTTTGGTTAAAGCTGACGGAAATGAAGTCGAAAAAGTACTTGAATTGACTAAAGGCAAAGGCGCTGAGGCGGTTCTCGATTTTGTCGCTGAGCGCGGCACAACGGCCAAAGGTCTGGCAATGACCCGGCCAATGGGCAGCTATTATGTGATTGGCTACGGCGAAGACATCAACGTCAGCGCCTTTGAAATGATCACCACTGAAAAAAATATCATCGGTAATCTGGTGGGGACATGGGCAGAGCTGACCGAATTGATGGCGTTGGCTGACAAAGGCCAAGTGCATCTGGCTGTGCAAGAATACAGCTTGGCCAATGCCAACCAAGCTTTGCAAGATCTCAACAACGGCAAGGTCAAAGGACGTGCTGTCCTTATTCCATAAATTAAGTAAGACGACTAACTGGGAGGAAGACAAGATGAAGAAAGTATTAGGTATGGGTGTTGTCGCCGCGACTGCAAGCTTACTTGCAGGCGCTGTGCAGGCCGATAAATGGAGCGATCAGTTTCCACATATCAAAAACACCGGCGATATTCCGGGTGAGTGTTCATATGACGCAATGTCCCAAAAAGACTATAGCGGTCAGAAGCTTACCATCAACACCCACGCTGTGCCTGTGATGGGTGAGCCAACTGCTTTGCACGCCGAGCAGTTCAGTGCCCTGACCGGCGCCGAAGTCAGCGTGATCCACACCCCTGCGGGCGATTTGTACTCAAAGGCGATGGTGCCATTTCAAGCGGGTCAAGCGCCTTATGATATTGTGTTTGGGTTCTCCAACTTTATTCGCGATTGGAAGCAATATCTTGAGCCGGTGCCGGCCAAATACGTGAACATGCGTCAGATGCAAGACGTTACCCAGAGCCACATCGATGTGAACTCTTGGGATGGCGAGATGATCCAGTTTCCAATCGATGGGGATCGTCACTATCTGAAGTACAGAAAAGACGTGATCGACAACCCTGAGTATCAGGCCAAATATAAGGCGGAGACCGGCAAAGAATTGCGGGTGCCGCAGACGTGGAAGGAATACGGCGAAATGGCTGCGTTCTTTAACGGCTGGGATTGGGACAATGACGGCGAGCTTGAGTATGGTTCAGCCGAGGTGATGAAAAAAGATGACCTGATGTTTGCGGCCTTCTTCAGCCGTTCAGTTGCCTATGCGAAAAACCCAAGAACACCAGGTGGGTATTTCTTTGATTTGGAAACCATGGAGCCGCTGATCAACGGGCCGGGGTTTGTCGAGGCTCTGACCGATTGGGTCGCGGCGACAAAATATGTACCTCCGGGCGGGATTAACTTTGGTCTTGGCGACGAGATTAACTCATTTGGTGGCGGCCAAACGCTGTTCAGCTTCTCTTGGGATGATGCTTTCGTGGCGGCGATGCAAGACGACAGTGCGATCAAAAACCAGGTTGGCGCCGCACCTCTGCCGGGGTCAGACCGCGTTTGGAACCGCGTCAGCGGTGCGTGGGAAGACGAGTACAATCAGGCACCCTACATCGTTTGGGGCTGGACAGCGGCCGTTGCCAAGAAAAGCAAAAACCACGATATGGCGTTTGATTACCTGTGCTTCTTTGCCAATGATGCAAACCACCAGGCAGACATTGCCATTGGCCGCTTTGGCGTGAACCCGTTCAAAAAGTCGGACTTCGTGCCTGAACTTTATGTTGAGCGTCAAGGATGGGATCCGGAAATTGCGCAGCAATATGCGGATACGTTGATGGAGATGGAAGAAGGCAGCAGAAACCGGGTGTTCCCGCTGCGTGTTCCGGGTGTTTTCCAGTTCAATAGCGCCATCGCAACCGGTACGTCCAAGGCTTTGGCAGGACAGCTGTCACCCCAAGAAGCGCTGGATGAAGTTGCGGCCGAGTGGAAAAAGATCGTCAAGCGCATCGGCAAAGACGTGGTAAGAGAAGCTTATGCCGTTGGTGTCGCTTTGGAAGACAATCTAGAGTAAATTATCACTTAAGACACACTATTTGAACGCCCCTGATGATGGGGCGTTCATTTCTTAACCATGGCGAGAAACAATGAACTTTAAACACAAATATTTGTTTTTGCTTCCTGGATTGCTGGTTCTTTTAGGTATCTTGATCTTTCCTATTGGGTTTACGGTCAGATTAAGCCTGTCCAGTTGGGACAGCTTTTTCCCCGGCCTGGATTTTATCGGTCTTGAAAATTATATCCGGCTCTTCACCGACGATCTGCGCTTTTGGGAGGCTTTTTTACGTCTCAGCTTTCTGTCAATAACAACGGTCTTTCTGCAGTATGTAATCGGTTTTTCTCTGGCGCTTATGGTCTGGAAAGAGATACGGTTTCAGCGGTTCTTCCGCGTCTTATTCCTTATTCCGATGATGACGACACCGGTTATTATGACGGTAATCTGGCGGACCTTCTTTCACGAATCCCTGGGCCCTGTGAATGATTTCTTTAGTCTTTTCGGTGTGACGCCGCTGTGGCTCAGCGATGAGCATCTGGCGCTGGTCACGGTGATTATCGTTGAGGTTTGGCAGTGGACGCCCTTTATGTTCCTGTTGTTGTTGGCGGGTCTTTTGTCCTTGCCGAAAGAACCGTTTCTGGCCGCCTCTATTGATGGCGCGGGTCCTATTCGCAAGTTTGTCTATGTCACCTTCCCCTTGATGGCACCCATTTCAATCGGCGCCATTATCATCCGTCTGATCGAAGCGTCAAAGATAATGGATACGGTCTATGTCCTGACTTCGGGCGGGCCCGGGACAGCGACAGAGACCTCAAGCTTTTATATTTTTATCAAAGGTCTGAGAGAGTTTCAGTTTGGCTATTCTGCAGCCCTGTCGTTCACCTATCTCATCATAATGATCATCAGCCTGACCATCATTGCTAAAGTTCTGGTCAAGCTTATGATAAGGAGTAACTAAAGATGCGCCTTGTATATGTGACGCTCAAGTATCTGGCTGTCTGCCTGTGGTCGATGTTTGTGATAGCGCCGTTTCTGTGGGCACTCTCTACGTCTTTCAAGGATTTTAATTCGGTTACCGGCGGGGCCACCTATATCCCGTGGGTGGATTTCGAGCCCTCCCTCGAGGGCTGGCGCGTCTTGCTGCGGTCGCCGGCACAGGGGGGCGTCAATATTGTCGAGCCCTATTTCAACAGTATCTTTGTCACCTGTTCGGCCAGTTTGATCAGCATCATTTTAGGGACGCTGGCCGCCTATGCGCTGTCGCGGTTTACCTTCAAAGCGGGCTTTGTCAAAAACAACGACATCACCTTCTTTTTTATCTCTCAGCGGATCATGCCGCCGATTGTTCTGTCGATCCCGTTTTTTATCATGTTAGGCAAATTGGGGCTTTTGGATAGCTTAATGGGGCTGATCGTCGTGTATATTGTGTTGCTCATGCCAATTGCGGTGTGGATCATGGTGGACTTTTTTAACAAAGTACCGAAAGAAATTGACGAGACAGCGCTAATTGATGGCTGCAACCCCTATCAGGCGTTTTATAAAGTTGTGCTGCCCAATTCTATTCCGGGCCTGATCGTGGCGGGCTTGTTTTGCATGATCTTTGGCTGGACCGACTTTTTCTTTGCTTTCATTTTAACGTTTACCGAGGTGCAGCTTTTGCCGGTTGCGATTGTTGCGTTGAATTCATCGATCACACCTTGGTGGAGCCTGTCGGCGGCGGCGCTTGTCTGCGTGGCACCGCTGATCGTCGTGGCTTTCATCGTCGAGCGCTATCTCTCCAAAGGCAACCTATCAGGAGCGTTGAAGTAACATGTCGCTGAAAGTTTCGAACCTGTCTCTGAAACCCGACGCCGAGTTTCACCTCAATGATGTTTCGTTCGAAATGTCAAAGGGCAAGATCTATACGGTGATTGGCCGGACATTGTCGGGCAAGACGACCCTATTGAAAACCATTGCCGGTCTGATCCGCCCCGACAGCGGCGAGATGTCGCTCGACGGGGCCAATTTTGGCGCTGTCCCTGTGTGGAAGCGTCAGGTCGCGATGGTGTACCAGCAGTTTATCAATTACCCGCATCTGACAGTCTATGACAACGTGGCCTTCCCGCTCAAACAGCGGAAATTGCCGATGGCCGAGATTGATACCCGGGTGATGCAAGCGCTGGCGCAGGTGGGGCTTCAGGGGTTTGAAAACCGCAAGATCCAAGCGCTTTCCGGCGGTCAGCAACAGCGCGTTGCGCTGGCGCGGTCGCTGGTCAAAGAGGCCAGCATCCTGCTGCTGGATGAGCCTTTGGTCAATCTGGATTATAAATTGCGCGAACAACTGCGCGAAGAGTTCAAGAATATTTTCAGCGCCAAAGCGTCTGAAAATGCGATCTTGATTTATTCGACCACAGACCCGGTGGAAGCGATGCAACTGGGCGGTGAAATCATCGTGATGGACGAGGGGCGTATCCTGCAGCAGGCCAGCGCGCAGGAAATCTATGAAAACCCCAAAACCACCAAAGTGGCGCAGATCACAAATGATCCTGCGATGAACCTGTTTGAGGGGGAGATCGTCGATATACATCTGGTTCTAAGCCCGACCATCCGTCTCGAGCTTCCCCCGCATTTGGCGGCCTTGCCGAGGGGGCGCTATACCTTTGGCATCCGGGCGTCGGGCATAACGTTGGACAGCGCCGGCTTTCCGTTTCAAATCGAACTGGCCGAAATCAGTGGCTCAGAGACCTTCCTGCACCTTCAGCACGAGCAGGTGCATGTGGTCGGCCTGCTGGATTCGGTGCAAAATTTTGATATTGGCCAAACGGTTACGGCAGGGATTGATAGCAGCTCCCTCTATGCCTTTGATCAAAGCGGAAATCTGGTGGCTTCACCCTATGGCGGAACAAAATAATGGCTGAGATTACACTTCAAGACATTGCTCATTCTTACAATCCTGAGGCTGCGGATAAAACTTATGCGCTGAACCGGTTTGATATGAAATGGGTTGATGGCGGTCGCTATGCGATTTTGGGACCTTCGGGCTGTGGAAAAACCACAATGCTGAACATCATGTCCGGCATTGTGCGCCCCTCGGAAGGGCGGTTGTTGTTTGATGGCGTCGATGTCACCGACCACACAACAGCAGATCGCAACATCGCCCAGGTTTTTCAGTTTCCGGTGATCTATGGCACGATGACAGTGCAAGACAATCTGGCCTTTCCACTGGTATGTCGCGGCTATGACAAAGCCTTTATCAAGGCAAAGGTCGCCGAGGTCTCGGAAGCGTTGAACCTTGAGGATCTGTTGACACAATCAGCCAACAAGCTGACCGCCGACCAAAAACAGCTTATCTCGCTTGGGCGCGGTCTGGTGCGGGACAATGTGGCGGCTGTGCTGATGGACGAGCCTTTGACCGTCATTGATCCCGACTTGAAATTTCGCTTGCGACGCAAATTAAAGGAGATTAACCAAAAATACAGATCCACCTTAATTTACGTTACCCATGACCAAAACGAGGCGATGACCTTTGCTGAAAACATCATTGTCATGGATCAGGGCAATATCGTGCAGGCTGGCACGCCATCTGAGCTTTTTGACCGACCTAAAACAACTTTTGTGGGGTATTTTATCGGTGCACCGGCGATGAACCTGTTTGCCTGTTCGGCGGTCAATAACACCACGATTTCCTTTGGTGGCGCTGAAATTGTCACCGATACCAATCTTGAGGCTGTCGCGAGCAAAAACCTCAAGTTGGGAATCCGGTCGGAATATATAAAATTGGCAACGGCATCGGCTGAAAATACCGTGAGCGCCAAGGTGCAGCGCGTGGAAGACTTAGGAAATCACAAGCTGGTCACGGCCGACTTTCAAGGTCAAAGCATCAAGGTCAAAGTTAAACGTGAGCAAGAGCTGCCAGCCGAAAATGTGTTTCTGACAATCCCGGCACAGCACTGTTGTGTCTATGAAAATGAGCACCTGATTTAGATGAGATTCACACGCGTCGGGTCTTTGGCTGTCACCGCGCGTGCGAAGTTTTGATCAGTCGACCGTTATCTTGATCGCTTGTTTGGTTTGGAAATTATAGGCGACACATTCACCTGAAGCTACGGTTAACTGTGTGACAGCTTGAATGACAACTTGGTGCGTCACCATAAGGTACAGACCCGCCGGTCCGAGGTTTGCAAGCCTCTGTTCAAGTTTTTTAAGGGTTTGATCACGCCTTGCATAGCCTTGGAAAAACGAGTTGAGGCCCGCGAACTCTTGTACGGGACCCATGTTTAACAATGTGGCCGTTTCTTTACATCTGCACCACTGGCTTGAAAAAACTGCATCGAATGTAACCCCGGATTTTTTGAATGCCTGACCGAGTGCGATGGCTTGCGCGCGGCCTCGGCTGTCAAGGTTTCGCTGGGTGCTGCACCGGGTGACATCAAACGTGTCCGGGTCTCCGAAGCCCGGGGCAAGCGCGTGCCGCATGAACAGGATATTGGCGTCTATTTTCTCTAACTGATTGAGAATTGGTATAGACTTGGCGCTGGCAAAGGCACCATGTCCCAAGCTTGAGACCCCCAGTCCTGAAAGAAATTGACGTCGATTCAACATGATAGATGCCCTTACCCATAGCTCTTAAACGATAGCTTGAATGTTTCCGGTTTGAAAACAGGCTTTCTTAAATTCAGTGACACCCTGAGCGATCACGATCTGATCCCGAACTGTACGGGGCGGGATATGGAGTGCTATCTGGCGTCCTTATGTGCAAGGGCTTTGGTTACAGCAACGCATGTTCTCTCCTGATCGGGACCAGCATGATATCGTGTTGGCCGTTGATTAAAGTGCAACAGCTTGCTTTAATGTGGCCGATCTCTGTGTGGCCTGCCCCATGCGCACAGCCCAGATACCATCGTCAAGAGTGACCTCAACCGCATGGCGTTGGCGCACCACCGCCAAGAACCGCTGATGTTGATAAAAAGTTGACCCATTGTGATCTCCCGCCGCCAAAAGTGCCGGATCAACCGGTAGAAGGATTTCTTCCTGCTGACCGTCTTGACGTGGTGAAATTACGATTTTGGGGTCTGGTGCAGGTTGCGAGGGGTGGCGCCAAAAGCGGGTTGGTCCCGGTACAAAAGCTTCGATTTTACCGGTTGGACCAACGGCTGAAATTTCTTCTTGAAATTGCGACCCTTCCGCAAACATGCACAATTCAAGCATTGCACGCGCGCCGTTTGCAAAATCGACAATAACATAACCGTGGTCCCAAATATCAGGCACTTCACCCTGATAGGTTTCATCCAGATGATTGAAAGCCTGCCCACCGCTGGCCATCACCTGAACGGGGTTTGCGCCAATCAACAGGCGCATCAGGTCAAAAAAGTGGCAACATTTCTCTACAAACGTCCCGCCGCTTTTGGCATTAAACCGGTTCCAGTCTCCCACTTTGTGCAGAAAGGGAAAGCGGTGTTCACGGATGCTGAGCATTTTGATCCCTCCGGTTGCCTCGGCCAAGCGTTCACGCAAGGCTGTTATGGGCGGCATATAGCGATATTCCATCGCAACCCAGACCGGTGCGTTATATTGTGCGCGAAACCTTTCAATCCGTGCGAGGTCTTCTGGGTCTGTGAACAGCGGCTTTTCGACCAGAACCGGGCGGGCGGGGAATTTTGCAATCTGTTCCAGCTGATCAAGATGCATATAATTGGGTGAGACAATGACCAGACAATCCAAGTCGGACCGGCGCAACAACGCCTCGAGGCTGTTACAAAAAACTGCCTCAGGAGCAAAGGAAGCGGCGGCTTTTTGCATCTGTGGATCAGGCTCGAAAATTGCGGTGATCTGGGTGTCCGGCAAAAGGGCAATGTTTCGCAGATGCTCTTGGCCCATCATGCCGCAGCCAATCATCCCGTATCGGGTCGCTTGTGTCATCATTTCATCCTATTTTATGCGCGCCACATAGCGCGCGACGTTTGTGTCAATCCAATTGAGAGAAAACTCAACTGCAGCACCGCTTTGCGACCGGCTTAAACGCTGCGCGCAAAGGCAGTGTTCCCCGTGCGTCGGATCGAACGTCGCTGGAGACCATTCGGGAACGGTGGCGATCGTGAGTTGGTCTTCTGCCTCGGTGATCCATAAATTCAGTGACTTGCGGTAAAACAGATAAAGTGATTCTGACAGATCGGCGGGTCGTATTTGGGCAGATTGATTGCCATCCAGCCAGATCTCTTCCAAAACTGCAGGTTGCCCATTAAGCCGGCGTAATCGCCGGATACGGTACGCCTCATTACCTTTGCCAAAGGGGGGGAAATGCGTCGGCTTTACGGTCCGGTCCAGTGCCAGAAGTTCGGCGGTTGGCAGGCCACCACCTGCAATCAGTTCAACCCGGAAAAACGAATATACCGATGCTAGATTTTTGTTGGTTTTTATATAGTTTCCAGAGCCTTGCCGCTTTTCAAGCATACCCTTATGGCTCATGTCGTTCAGCGCTTTGCGCAGCGTGGTCACCGAGACCCCCAACTCTTTTGCCATCTGCCGTTCGGGGGGCAGCCGTGCGCCATCCAGATAGTGGCCGGCACTGACGTCGCGGATCAGCATTTCGCTGATTTGCACATAGACCGGCAGCGCATTTTTGATCGACATCTTTGGACCCATTTCATAAATTGATATACTATTGATGTACACGGTAGTGAGTGCTACGCAAGAGAGAAAGTGGGACCGAGGGAAAAGCCATGACCATAGTACCGATTACATCTCAGGATTTAGATGCCGTCGAAGTGTCTTGGTTCTCGGCGCTCTGTTCGGATGATTTTGAATACCTTGGTGTGCCCGAGGCGACGCTGCGGTCTTCGTGGGCCCATTGCAGCGCAATTGTCAAAGAGGCCGAAGCTCAGGGTTTTCGTAACATCTTGTGCCCGTCGTCATATCAAGTTGGCCAAGATACGTTGAGTTTTGTCGCCGGCTGTGCGCCCATCACCGAAAAGATCAACATGCTTGCGGCTGTGCGTTGTGGAGAAATGCAACCTATCATGCTGGCACGGACGATCGCTACCTTGGATCATATGTTGCAGGGGCGTCTCACGGTCAATATTATCAGCAGCGATTTTCCCGGTGAAAAGGCCGCCAGTCCGTATCGGTACCGCCGCTCAAGAGAAGTTGTTGAAATTCTCAAACAGTGTTGGACCCAAGATCAGGTCGAGCATCAGGGCGAGGTCTATCAATTTTCTGATCTTACCACCGATCCGGCAAAACCCTATCAGAGTGGTGGGCCACTTTTGTATTTTGGCGGGTATTCCCCGGATGCATTAGAGCTGTGTGGCGAGCATTGTGACGTCTATTTGATGTGGCCCGAGCCCAAGGCGCAAATCGGCGAGCGGATGCAGGCTGTCAATGCAGTGGCCAAGCGTTACAACCGAACGCTGGATTATGGGCTGCGCGTGCATGTGATCGTCCGGGACACAGAGACTGAGGCCCGCGAATATGCCCAGCATCTGGTATCAAAGCTTGACGATGATGAAGGTCGGATGATCCGCGAGCGGGCGCTTGACAGCACTTCGCTAGGGGTCGCGCATCAGGCAAAAAACCGTGATATGGCTGATATGGCAGGGTTTGTGGAACCGCATCTGTGGACAGGTGTTGGCCGGGCGCGTTCGGGCTGTGGTGCAGCGATTGTCGGATCGACAGATCAGGTGCTATCAGAGCTGGAAGTTTACAAAAAAATGGGCATCCGTGCCTTTATTCTATCGGGTTATCCGCATATTGATGAATGCAGAAATTTCGGAACCCGCGTCATGCCACACTTAACCACCTGTTCCTTGCCGCAGGCGTATGGACGGGTACCAGATAGCACACCATTAACCCCCCTCGGGGCAGGAGCACGTCACTAATGCAACGGATTGATTTAACTGGAACGCTCAGCTTTTCGCGTCTTGTGTATGGCATGTGGCGTTTGGCTGATGACGCCAATACCAGCCCGGAACACGTGCGCAATAAGATGTCCGCCTGTCTGGATCAGGGTATCACCACGATGGATCAGGCCGACATCTATGGCGGCTATGCGGCCGAGCAAGTGCTTGGAGACGCGCTGCGTGGTACGGCCCTGCGCAACCAGATCGAAATCGTTACAAAATGCGATATCGTTGCTCCCGTGGGTCGGTATGCCGAAGCGCCGGTAAAGTATTATGATACCAGTCGCGCACATATTATGGCCTCGGTCGAGCACTCGCTCACACTGATGGGGATTGACCATATTGATCTGCTACTGATCCACCGGCCCGATCCGTTGATGGATCATATCGAGACAGGCGCTGCCCTTGACGAGGTGGTTGCCAGCGGCAAAGTGCGCGCCGTCGGGGTTTCAAATTTTAAACCCCATGATTGGGATTTATTGCAATCGGCGATGACGCAGAAACTGGTCACCAATCAAATTGAAATCAGCGTGCTCGAGCATTCTGCCCTGACCAATGGCGATATTGCCTTTCATCAACGCATCGCCACGCCCTTGATGGCTTGGTCGCCTCTGGCAGGGGGGGCTTTGTTCGCAGACGACCACAAAGCTGTGCACACAGCCTTGCAGCAGATCGCCGACGCGCAGTCCGTCGACGTCTCAGCGGTGGCGGTGGCGTGGTTGCTGGCACATCCGGCGCAGATTCTTCCGGTTATGGGCACAAATTCCATAGAGCGGATTAAGGCTTTGTCTCAGGCCACAGATGTCACGCTGTCGCGCGCGGCATGGTATGAGATTTACACTGCAGCCTTGGGACGCGAGGTGGCATGATGGCATCCGCAATTTCATTGCAAAATGCCAGAGATCCAAATGCGGACAACGCCGATTTTCGCAGCGCTTTGGGGTGTTTTGCAACTGGGGTCACCATCGTCACCTGTCGTGACGGTTTGGTGCCGAAAGGTATTGTCGCCAACAGTTTTGCCAGTGTTTCGCTTGCGCCACCTCTGGTATTATGGTCGCCTGCCAAGGCGTCGCGCCGCTATGCCGCTTTTATCGCTGCGCAGGCGTTTTCCATTCATATATTGGCGCAGGATCAAAAACATTTGTCCGATGCGTTTGCCCATAACGAAACGCCATTTGACACCTTAGAGTGGTATTCGGACGCGCGGGGCGTGCCTGTATTGAGCAAGTGTTTGGCGCGTTTTGATTGCCATCTCCACGGGCAATATGATGGGGGAGATCATACAATTTTGTTGGGGCATGTTGACCATTATCAATCCGAAGAAGGCGCGCCTTTGATATTTAGTCAGGGGGCTTATCAAAACGGCGTATGACAGATGAAATGCCTGTTATAAATCGACAGGCTGGGGGGAATTTATTACATGAAAATGTTGTTGGGGCTGTTAAAGCCCCTCCAGATTTTTAACGATATTGCGGGCGGGCTGGGGCGTTGGGTCTCGGTGGTCGCGCTCGCATTAATGGTGGTGGTTATCCTGGTACAGGTTTTCTGCCGCTATGTGCTGAACAATGCCCTGCCATGGCCCGATGAGGCGGCACGGTTTTGCATGCTATGGCTCACCGGTCTGATGGCGCCGGTTGCCTTGCGACAGGGCGGCTTTGTTGCGATTGACACGCTGGCCACCTTTTTGCCCCGTCGCGGGGTCGCGGTTTTGGCGTTGTTATTGTTTATGGTGTCTCTGCTTGTGTTGATAGTTGCGGCACAACTGGGATGGAAGCATGTTAATTCGGGCTGGTTGTTTGCCAGTGCCTCGCTAAAGCTGCCTTTGCATCTGATCGGATTGAAAGCGATTAAAATCAAACTCGCGTGGATGTATATGTCACTTTTTATTGGCGTTTGGTTAATGATTGCCGTGAACTTTGAAATGATCTTGCGCCAAGTGTTAGTCTTGGGTCGCCAAGACCATCTTCTCAGGCCGATTCCGACCCTTGATACGCAAGGGGCTGAATGATGCTACTTTGGTTTCTACCCCTGTTCTTGTTGTTTTTGGTCATTGGCTTGCCGGTATTTTTTGGCCTTCTGGCCGCGCCGGGTTTGCTGCTTTGGCTAAATGGACAAGAACGCGACATCGGGCTGTTGTATCGCAATGTCTATAATGGCATCGACAGCTTTCCACTTATGGCTATTCCGTTTTTTATGCTGGCGGGCGAATTGATGAACCGTGGCGGCATTACCAGCCGTCTGGTAGAATTTGCCCAAGCAATGATGGGCCATCTGCGCGGCGGCTTGGCGCATGTGAATATCCTGTCGTCGATGCTGTTTGCCGGCCTGTCAGGATCAGCTGTGGCTGACACCTCGGCGCTGGGCTCGATGTTGATACCGGCAATGGAAAAACAGGGCTATACGCGCCGGTTTGCCGCTGCAATCACTGCGGCTAGTTCGGTGATTGGCCCAATTATCCCGCCGTCGGGAATTATGATCATCTATGCCTATGTGATGGGCGAAAGCGTCGCCGCGCTGTTTCTGGCCGGTATCGTGCCGGGCATCATGGTCGGTGTTGGGTTGATGCTGATGGTCAAAGTGATGGCGGACAAATATGATTTTCCGGTGGCCAGCACAAAATACAGCTGGGGTGCCCGCGGGCAGGCCAGTCTCAAAGCGTTTTTCCCGCTGCTGACCCCGGTGATTATTCTGGGCGGTATTTTGGGTGGGATCTTTACGCCCACCGAGGCGGCGGCTGTGGCTGTGGGCTATGCGACATTCATTGGCTTGTTTGTTCTCAAATCACTCAAGTTAAATGATCTGCCTAATATTTTGACCAAAGCGGCGATGACCTCGTCTGTTGTGCTGTTGCTGGTCGGTGCCGCGATGGCGTTTAAAACCGTTGTCAGTCTTAGCCACGCGCCGGAGACGCTTGCGGCCTATATTCTGTCGCTGTCTAATAACCCACTGGTGTTGCTGTTTTTAATTAACATCTTGTTGTTTATTGTCGGGATGTTTTTGGATGCAGGACCGGCGATCATTATTCTTGGTCCAATCTTGGGCCCGATCTTTATCAGTATGGGCGTTCACCCGGTGCATTTTGCCATCATCATGAGCGTTAATTTGACCGTTGGCCTTGCCACCCCTCCTATGGGGTTGGTGCTGTTTGTGGCCTCATCGGTTTCTGGCGAACGCGTCGAGAGAATCGCGCGTGCCATTTTGCCATTCCTTTTGGTTGAAATTTTCGTGATCTTCCTGATCACCTATATTCCGGCCATTTCGATGACGATCCCACGAATAACGGGATTCGTAAACTAACCTGAACTGCAACATCTCTAGGGAGGAAAACATGCTTAAAGGTACTATTAAATCGCTAACAATGGCAGCTCTGCTGGCCGCGAGTGCGATCTCGGCGCAGGCGGCCGACTACACAATTCGAGCCACAGCGAACTCGAATGAAAATGATGAAGATTACGATGGTTTGGTCGTTTTCAAAAACTATGTCGAGAGCGCTTCAAACGGCGCTATTGAAGTTGAATTGTTTATCGGCACACAGCTCTGCTCTAAAGGTGCCGAATGCCTGCAGGGTGTCGCGGATGGTTCGATCGACGTCTATATCTCCACATCAGGCGGTGCGGCTGGCATCTTCCCCTATGTGCAGGTTCTGGATCTGCCCTATCTCATGGCAGACGATCGTGTGGCAGAGCATGTTTTGTCAGGTGATTTCACCCGCAAGGTCCGCAAAATGGCGCTGGAAAGCTCAGGCGATAAAATTCGCTTGATGACCATCGGTAACACCGGTGGGTGGCGCAACTTTGCCAATACAAAGCGCCGGGTGCAGAACCCCGGTGATATGGAAGGTTTGAAAATCCGGACAGTGGTCGCAGATCTGCCGCAGGAATTGGTCAAAGCTCTGGGTGCGTCCCCAACGCCGATCCCGTGGCCCGAGTTGTTCACTTCGTTCCAAACGGGTGTTGTGGAAGGCTCCAAAAACGGCATCACCGATATCATGGGCATGAAGTTCCCAGATGCAGGTTTGAAATATGTCACTTTGGACGGTCATGCCTATATGGGCGCTTTGTGGTGGATGTCGAACGACAAGTTCATGTCGATGCCTGCCGAAATGCGGACCATTGTCAGCGACGGTTTTTCACAGCTGCAGCAGGCGACGTTTGCCTCGCCAAAGCGTAAATCGATCCAAGCCTATGCCGACTTTGTTGCCGGTGGTGGTGATCTTTATGTCCCATCTCCAGCCGAAAAAGCGGCGTTTAAAGACGCTGCAGCCCCTGTATACGATTGGTTCAAATCAAACGTAGACGGTGGTGGCGCCGTGTTTGATGCGTTGACATCGGCGGTTGCAGAAGCGGAAGCCGATATTAATGCAGGGCGTGCAGCCGATATCGAATAGGGCGTAATATTCTTGTGTCGCGCAGGGCGTTCTTGCGCGACATGCTTTCCTTTGGTCTGCGTCTGCTATGCGCGGACCAGATGTCCGCAGGCCTTTCAGGCATATTGGGCGTCAATATTTGGGGTCTTTCGCACATCACGCAAAATCGCTACCTAAATGGATAGAGCCAGACACGGTAATCATCGATCAGAACATGCGCTTTCTCAATCTGCTCCTTGGTCATCTTTTTGACCACCTCTTCTTGGCTGATCATCGCGTCGGGGTCATTGCCAATCGCCGAGAGCACATACCACATATACGCCCGGGTCAAATCGATCGCCGGCATGCCAAGCCCAACTTCGTAATACCAACCGACCCCCGACTGCGCACCAGGGTGGCCTTTCATGGCGCTGCGCAAATACCACTCAAACGCGCGCTGGTAATCCTGTTTCACGCCCAGTCCCATGGCATACATCACGCCAATCAGCTCTTCGGCTTCGGCATTGCCCGACCGCGCCGCTGGCCACAGTGCTTCCCGCGCCTCGACAAATTTTCCCTCTTCCATCAAATCGCGCGCGGCCTCAATCTCGCCCGAGGCGCCGCCAACCCAAACCAATACGACAAAGGCCGCACTCAGAGCGCTGCGTCGCCATTGTATAAACTGCATTCCATTTTCCTTGCCTTGATGTTGATATCCGGATCGGTTTGCGCCCAGACACCTGCGGTATTTCCCGATCAGTTTCACCCTACAGATCCGCTAAAAGCAAGGATTGGGCAGCTATTATTTTATGATAAAATTCTCTCGGGCAATCGCAACATCAGCTGTGGTACCTGCCATCATCACGATCACGGTGGCAGTGATGGTTTGAGCCTCGGAATTGGTGAAGGTGGCAGTGGTCTTGGACCAGAGCGTACTGCTGGCACGGGGGAGGATAAAATTCGCAAACGCATCCCGCGCAACGCGACCTCCCTTTGGAACTTGGGGCATAAATCTATCACTGTGGTGTTTCAGGACGGGCGGCTGGAAATCAGTGATATTTATCAAAACGGCTTCAACTCGCCTGCCGAGGAATGGCTGCCTAAAGGGTTGAATACGGTGATTTCTGCGCAGGCGATCTTTCCGTTGGTGGCCCAGTTTGAGATGTCTGGCAATCCTAAAGAAAACGAAATCGCGGGTGCGATCCATGACCGGATTGATATGGCTTGGCCGATTTTGGCCAAACGCGTACGGACCATACCGGCCTATGGCGAGATGTTCGTTAAAGCCTTTGAGAACATAGATCATCCCGCGCAGGTGACTATTGTAGACATTGCCAAGGCTCTTGGTGATTTTATTAATAGTGAATGGCAAAGCTATGACAGCCCGTATGATGCGTTGCTGACACTGGGCAGGCCGTTGCCTGCGTCGGCAGAACGCGGACGGCAGCTTTTCTTTGGAGCTGCAAATTGCGCCACCTGTCACAGTGGTCCGTTACTGAGCGATCAAAAGTTTCATGCTCTGGGGTTGCCGGCATTCGGTCCGGGGCGCACGCGCCGGTGGGATCCGACACCTCGCGATGTCGGGCGCATGGGCGAAAGCGATGATATCAAAGACGCCTACCGGTTTAAAACGCCACGCTTGCGCAATGTTGCATTGACCGCACCTTACGGTCACAACGGTGCTTATCCAACATTGGAAGGTATCGTTCGCCATCACCTTGATCCTGCCGGAATGCGCGCCGTCTGGACGCCGGATCTTGCGGCGCTTCCTAAGGTACCATGGTTGGAGACAATTGATTTTGTAATTCAGTCGGACAGGCTTGAGATGGCACGTCAGGCAGAGAAATTGGATATCAAACCGGTACACCTGTCTCCGGGCGAGATCGCCGACATTGTCACCTTTTTGCACAGTTTGACCGGCGAACGGGCCAAAAAAGGCCGGCTTGGACGTCCAGACAGCGTCCCTAGCGGATTGCGCGTTGACTGAGCCACCTGATTGCGAGGTGTTCTCAATGTGGATTTTAGCGGGTGATATCTCTGTCAGAGTTTCATAGCTGTGCTTGAGGTATTTGTCGGTGGCGCAAGTGCCAGTGCACTGGCAATGCCGCGCAGCTCTGCTAGACCGCGCATGCGACCGATAAGCGGATAGCCTGGCACCAAATCACGTCCGATGTCAGAGAGAATTTCGTGTCCGTGGTCGGGGCGGAATGGGATGGCGTGATCTGTCCGGCCAGCGTCGCGGCGGCGGGCTTCTTCGACGAGCAACACGCGCATTAGAGCCACCATATCGGTATCTCCCTCAAGATGCGCGGCCTCTTCAAAGGACCCGTCTGGTTCTTTGCGGACGTTGCGTAGATGGGCAAAATGAATGCGATCTGCAAACCGCGCAGCAATGGCTGGCACATCATTTTGTCGGTTGGCACCCAAAGATCCCGAACACAGCGTCAGGCCGTTTGCGCATGTGTCCACCGCTTGCATGATCCAACTTATGTCCTCACAATCTGAGACGATCCGGGGCAGGCCGAGGATATCTCTTGGAGGATCATCGGGATGCACACAAAGGCGCATGCCAAGGTCTTGGGCGGTGGGCACAACCTCTTGCAGGAAGCGCTTGTAATTGGCGCGCAGGGTCGCGCGATCAATACCGTCATACTGGGTCAAAGCCTCGCGCAGGCCTGCGATGTCATAGCGATCAAACGCGCCGGGAAGTCCGGCCATAATGGCGGACAACAGTGCGTCTTTGTCCCCTTCGGCCGCTTTCTGGAACCATATGGCCGCTTTGGCACAAACTTCGGGACTATAATCATCACGTGCTTGTTCGCGCCCCAACATGTGGATTTCAAAGGCTGCCATCCGTATCGCATCGAACCGCAGGCAGGTACCGCCACGGGCGACAGGGGCGGCCAGATCGGTACGGGTCCAATCCAGCAGCGGCATGAAGTTATAGCAGATGGTATTGATGCCCTGCGCCGCGAGATTGGCCATTGACTGGCGGTAGTTTGCAAATAACTGGGACAGATCGCCCTGACCACGCTTGATGCGTTCGTGCACCGGCAGGCTTTCGGTTACCACCCAGTCAAAGCCAGCGGCAACAATCTGGGCCTTGCGTTCGGCGATAGCCTCAGGCGACCATATCTCGCCATAGGGGATCGCGTGCAGGGCGGTGACAATGCCGCGTGCGCCGGTCTGGGCGACCTCTGGCAAAGTGATTGCATCAAACTCTCCGTACCAACGCCAGCTCTCGATCATGTCACCACCTGCAATGCGGCCTGTCGGGCGCCCTGTGTCCAAAGAATTTGCGCCGCCTCGGTCACTGGGGCCTTTAGGTTTTCAGCCAGCTCGATGGGAAATATTTCGGATAACGACAGCAGCGCTGCCACCTTGTCAACTGGCGTCGTCGATGCATCTGAAATTGCCCTTAGTTTTTCAGCCATAGGATCTTTCACGTCGATAGGTTGACCGGTCTGATCAATCCCGCCGACATAATACATCCAAGCGGCAACAGCCAGACACAGACCCGGGACAGGTTTGCCTGCAGCAATGTTTGCCTCAAGGCTTCCAAGAAGACGCTGTGGCAGTTTCTGGCTGCCATCCATCGCGATCTGCCACGTGCGGTGACGGATCTTTGGATTTGCATAGCGCTCCATCAGCGCTTGGGCGTAAACCTGCAGATCAAACCCCTGCGGTGCGCGCACAACGGGCATGATTTCGGCCCAGAGCTGGCGCACATAGGCGGCGAAAGCGGGATCTGCGACTGTGTCGGAAATGGTCTCGTGACCGGCCAGATATCCAAGATAGGCCAAGGCAGAATGGCTGCCGTTGAGCATGCGCAATTTCATCTGCTCAAAGCGGCTGACATCCTTTACCATCTCAACGCCAACAGCGTTAAAATCAGGCCGCATATCTCTCACAAAATTATCTTCTATAACCCATTGGCGAAACGGCTCATGCAGCACCGGTGCGCTATCATATAAGCCGGTTACCGCGGTCACGCGGGCAATATCGGCGGATGTGGTGGCCGGGGTAATGCGGTCGACCATTGTAGCGGGAAACCGGCCGTTTTCACCAATCCACTGCGCCAGAGTTGGATCAATCAAATGGGCAAAATCGAGAACGATCTGCCGCACCAGAGCACCGTTTTCAGGCAGGTTATCGCAGCTTAAAACAGTAAAGGGCGGCACGCCTGCTGCGCGTCTGCGGGCCAGTGCACGCACCAGAAAGCCCGGGGCTGATCGTGGCATTTCCTGCTGCAGATCATGCGCAATATCAGGGTGATCCACCGTCAAAGCCCCTGTTGCCGGATTGTGGCAATACCCCTTTTCGGTCACTGTAAGCGAAACGATCCTTACGCCGGGATCTGCCATGGCCTCCAGCACTGCTGCCGGATTTTCCGGAGCGACCAGCACGTTTTCCAGTACGTCGATGACTTTGGTACTTTCGTCATTCTCGGCCAGCGTCACCGATGTATAGGCCCAGTTCTGAGGCGCGAGCGCATCGCGGGTTCTGGGGTTTTTGAGCGAGACACCGACAATGCCCCAATCGCCCCCGGATGCGGCCATTGCTTCGGCAACATAGACCGCACCAAACGCGCGGTAGAATGCACCAAGGCCGAGATGGACGATCCCGACACCGGGACGTGGGGCGGCACTTTGGGTAAGACGATCAACGGGCAAGCCAACCTCCATCAACATTTAAAATTGTGCCATGGACGTAGCTGGCAGCGGGCGTGCACAGATAGACGGCAGCGCCTGAAATATCCTCGGGCTGGCCCCAGTGACCGGCTGGAATGCGGTCTATAATGGCCGCATTACGGGCTGTATCGGCGCGCAAAGCCGCTGTGTTATTGGTGGCAATATAGCCCGGCGCAATTGCATTGACGTTGACGCCCTTGGCGGCCCATTCATTGGCCAGCGTCTTTGTCAGCCCTGCAACGCCGTGCTTTGAGGCCGTGTAAGCCGCCACACGGATGCCGCCCTGAAAGGACAGCAGTGATGCAATGTTGACGACGCGACCAAGCCGGCCTTTGGCAAAGCACTCTTTGCCAAAGGCCTGTGTGGTAAAAAATAATGATTTCAGGTTCACATCCATAACGGTATCCCAATCGGCTTCGGTGGCCTCAACCGCGTCGCTTCTTGTGATGATACCTGCATTGTTGATCAGGATGTCAAAATTTTGATCGGCAAACAATCCCTGAGCTGCCATTGGATCAGCAAAATCAACATGGCACAAGGCAGCGGTGCCACCGGCCTTGGTGATACGATCAACGGTTTCATCGCTTGCACTGCGCCCGGCGCAGACTACTGTGGCCCCGGCGTCCGCCAGACCCATGGCGATGGCCTGACCAATGCCGGTATTTGCCCCCGTTACAAGCGCCCGTCGGC
>OCVR010001160.1_pt1 | contig 21509 bp, 14 predicted proteins | sample 1539091 | NCBI WGS metagenome assembly OCVR01 (sample SAMEA3355530, study PRJEB22509) | marine metagenome | biome: marine; feature: coastal ocean; material: water | place: USA | collected 2010-08-07 | depth 16 m | reverse complement strand
ATTCGGCTGTTGCGGGATGTTCAGTGTACGCATTTAAAAATCTGGCGATTCGTGAATCTCATTCATACTGAGATATTCAGGCGCGCCATTCCCTGGTCCCGTCTGATTATGAGCGCTGGTGATGGCATTCCCAATGATCTCAATGTCGGTATGTCAGAGCAGATAAGGGCGATTCTGGCTGGAATATTGCTTCTTTCATTGCTCGGTTGGTTCTTCGGTTATCTCAGCTTTTCCCTTTTGATTGTGCCTGTTTTGTTGGTGTTGCTTGGCAACTGGGAAATTGCCCTCTTTTTTAATCGGCGCGGCGGTCTGTTTTTTGCGTTGCGGGCCGTACTATTTCACCAGGTCTATTACCTTTATAGCGCTTCGGCGTTTGCCTGGGTGGTTCTTGAGCGAACTATTGGCCGACTTTTTCGTCTCGAGCCACTTTCTTAAAAATTTCAGCTGAGTTTGTCTGTAGTAGGTCCAGTAGGTTGCCCACACGTGCACGCGCCCATGAGTACTTTTCTTTTTGCTGCACAATCGGGAAAACATGGCTATTCCAGACTGGCGTGCAGTACAGCTGCACTGATTCTCTAAAGTCAGGCGCTTCGATCCGCCGAATAACAGGCAAACTGTGAAAAACATTTCACTGAAGACGCTGCGAGAGCTGCTGAGGCTGTCACTGCCAATGGTAGTGTCGCAGGGTGCATTTGCGGCGATGATATTTACCGATCGTCTGTTCATGTCCTTCATAGATTCAGCCCACATCGCAGCTGCATTAGGCGGCGGTGTAGCGTCGTTTGTCTGTTTTTCTCTCTTTATGGGACTGATTACGTACGGAAACGCGCTGGTTGCCCAGTACTACGGCACGGGTGACTACGCCAAGTGTCCACGCGTGGTTACTCAAGGCGTATTGATAGCATTGGCTAGCACACCGCTGCTGCTGCTGATGGGTTGGTACGGTGGAGACGCCTTCAAATTGATGGGACACGATTCCCGGCAAGTACCTCTCGAGTCTCTATACTTTCAGATATTGATGGCAGGTAGTGTTTTTACGCTGATTAAAGCATGTTTGGCCAGTTACTTTTCGGGGATAGGCCGAACCCGCGTGGTCATGGTGGCTGATCTCCTCGGTGCGGCACTTAATATCCCACTTTCCTGGATGTTGATATTTGGAAAATGGGGTATGCCTGAGATGGGCATAGCGGGTGCCGGCCTCGGAACGATTGTGGCTACTCTGTTCAGCACGGGTGTGTTTTTGCTGTTTTATCTCTCCAGAAACCATCGTTCGCAGTTCAAGGTAAACGGCTCTCTGGTGCTGGATAAGACCATTATGCGGCGCTACCTGCGTTTGGGTATGCCGTCGGGGCTCGAGTCTTTTATGAACATTGCAACGTTCAACATGTTTTTATTGTTGTTCCAGTCCTATGGCGTTGTTGAGGGTGCCGCGATGGCCATCGTCTTCAACTGGGATTTTCTTTCTTTCATTCCGATGATCGGCCTGAATATTGGCGTCATGAGTATGATAGGTCGATTCGTCGGAGCAGGGGATATGCAGCGAGCCACTCAGATCATTTCTTCCGGGTTCATCATTGCGTTTAGTTATTCGGGAATTTTGGCCATCCTTTTTCTCCTTTTTCGGCCTGAGTTGGTCGAAGTATTTAATACCGGTGAGGAAAACTTCGCCGACGTTCGGATACTTGCGACCCAGATGATGATCGGGCTGGTAACGTATATGCTGGCAGATGCCACGATACTCATTTCAGGTGGTGCACTGCGTGGCGCAGGTGATACTCGCTGGATAATGGTTACGTCCACGTCGGTACACTGGTTAATGCTGATCGCCCAGTATTTTGTGATCGTGGTCTACGGCTATGGACCGTTAATCTCCTGGTGGGTATTTGTTGTCATGTTGCTGGTGCTAGCTATGCTCTACCTTTACAGACTGGTCGGTGGCAAGTGGCGTCAGCCGGATCGGTTGGCCAGCGTAATGCAGGAGTAGATTCGAATCCCCCGGCGTTCGGTCAGCTTTCTGTTTACCGAGAGCAGTCCGCGATAAGCGTCCCGGCAGTGCTGGCTTTCGCTGCCAACGTGATTCCGTTAGAGTAAAAGTTAATGTATCGATGACCGAGGTTTTTATGAGGGGAAGGCACATCGCTGTAACGGGGGCAACTGCCGGCATTGGGCGAGCGGCGAGTATCGAGCTGGCCCGTCGAGGTGCGCGACTCACCTTGTTTTGTCGCAGCCCGGAGAAGGCGGCGATACTTGAAAGGGATATCCGCGAGCATGGCGGAGAAGTCTCTATTATCATTATGGACATGGCGGATCTTGCCAGTGTGCGCGAAGCGGCGAAGACATTTCTGCTGCATAACGAAACCCTCGACGTGTTGTTAAATAACGCGGGTATTGTGAATACGTCACGCAAAGAGAGTGCGCAAGGTTACGAGGAGACGCTGGCGGTCAATCATTTTGCCCCTTTTTTGTTAACGGGTCTGCTACTACCCGCGTTGCGGAGTGGCCGGGCTGCGCGCATTGTGAACGTATCATCCGGCGCCCACGCTTTCGTTAAGGACATGGGATACAACGATATGCAGGCACAAAAAAAATACAGCACGTTTCACGAGTACGGTCGCTCCAAGCTAGCCAATATTCTCTTTACGCGTCATCTCGCTCAACTCCTGGCCGATGATCAAATTACGGTAAACTGCCTTCATCCCGGCGCTGTTTCTACCTCTCTTGGCACTCAGAACAGCGGCCTCATGGGGAAGGTGCTGCCACTGCTGCTCAAGCCGTTCTTTCGCACGCCTGAGAAGGGTGCCGAGACGTCGCTGTACTTATGTTGCAGCGAAGAAGTCACGGAGATAAGCGGAGAGTATTTTGTGAACTGTAAGGCGGTTAAGCCGCGCCGGTGGGCCCGTGACGAAGCGGCTGCGGCGCGGTTGTGGGACTATACTGAACAGATTCTCGACTTTCATTATTCTCTGTAGCGTTGGCGGATATGTGCGAGGTGCGGGTCATAGGGAGCAGCACGGTTACACCGTGATTGTTTATGCAAGGCTCAGATTCATGCGTCACTTGCTGACTACCATTCTTTGCTGCCTGGCGATCCCCGCGCTTTGTGCGCATGCTGAGGGGCGTCATTTTGAATTTATTTATGAGGTGCTCAAAAGTGATTTTCCGCAAGGGGAAGCGGTTGAGGTATACGTGCCCATTCCTTCAAATTCGATAGGTCAAAAAATCCTGACGCAGTCGTTGCAAAGTACCTGGCAAGGGGACATCGGCGAGGAAGCGATACATGGCAATCGTTACTATCGTTTGCGGCGCGACGCGGGAGACAGCACCCCGCTGGAGGCTAGATTATCGTGGACACTAGCACGCCAAGCCGTGGAGGCCTATGGCGCAGGGGAGCTGGCTGAATCGCAGCGCCTGAGAGCATTGGAGGCCGATTTGCTGGTGCCGGTTAATCATGAAATCCTGCAGCCGATTCTCAAGGAAATTTACGCTAATCGTTCGAACGAATCGAGTGCAGCCACGGCACGAGCGATCTACGATTGGGTTGTGGACAATGTTGACTATAAACAAACCGGCAGTGGGTGGGGCAATGGAGATGCGTTCTGGGCGTGTAACGAGCGCTATGGGAATTGCACGGATTTTCACGCTCTGTTTATATCACTGGCGCGCAGCGAGGGTATTCCTGCCCAGTTTGAGATCGGTTTTCCGGTGCCTGCCGACCGCCCCGAGGGGCAAATCGGCGGCTACCATTGTTGGGTACATTTTTACTTGCCTGAGACAGGATGGTTGCCTATAGACGCGTCTGAAGCAGCGAAACACCCGGAAATGCGAGAGGCACTGTATGGCGGCAATCCTGCTGATCGCATCCATTTCAGTTCGGGCAGGGATCTCGTACTGTCAGAAGCGAGTCGGAAGCAGCCACTTAATTACTTTATTTACCCCTATGCTGAAGTGGCAGGTGAGCCATGGCCGGGAAAGATCAAAACACGGTTTTCTTACCGCGATCTGCCAGGGCTGTAACATCCGCTTTTGCCAGCGATTACCCTACAGGAACACCGCTGAGCCAGGGGTGAATGTAGACCACAACCGCGATGGTGATCGCTGCAATTAGCAGGCTAACCCCTTCGCTGGCCCAGGTCGGCGTCTCATTTTTGATCCAGCCGCCTTCACGTCGGTTGATAGCCCACATCTCACAGAGCGCCCAGGATGCGAGGCCGCCAAACAGGACTACGGCGCGGCTGTCTCCATTCAGTAACAGGTGGCTTGCGCCCCACAGAGCAACGCCGGCGAGTTGAGGGTGGCGTACAATCAGCCGTAAGCGCGACGCCCGCTGACTTACGGCCATCAGCCAGAAGGCCAGCGCGAGTAGGAATAGCGCGGGCTGGTGAAGGGCGGCAGGGGGTATATACACGTGTGTAGGCACCGTGCTGCGCCACCCGAAAATCATCAATGCGAAGGAACTCAGCAGTACTAAAGAGAAGATGCCCTTATAACCATCCTCGCCGATCTTTTCTATAGCCGTAGATTTGAACCCCTGGGTGAGGGAAGGGATAAAATGTACGCAAGCGAATAGCAAAACGCCCAGCACCAGCATTACCATTGTTCGTTTCCTTGCGAACTATTACTGCATCATTAGACCACAACGACTGGCAGTGGCAAGCTCGACCGGTTGAGGTCGCTCGCAGAGAGTAACCTGGCAGTTGTCCAAAACAACCCTCTCGGGGCATATTTCCTGCTAGTCGTTGCTGTCTCGCTTCGATAGAATCGGGCGATGCGACAGCAAACAATTGATCAGCTACCTATCAGTGCCGCCCTCGATGAACTAAAAGAGAGTCTGAGAGTGGTAGACGAGGCCGTGCTGCAGGCGCCTCCCGGTGCCGGCAAAACGACACTGATCCCTATTGGTCTGTTGAACCAGCCATGGCTTGGTGCCCGCAAGATTCTCGTACTGGAACCGAGGCGCATCGCAGCGCGCGCGGCGGCCCATTGGATGTCCATGCTGCTCGGCGAGGAAGTGGGTCAGACAGTGGGCTATCGCATTCGCATGGAGAGCCGGGTCAGTGAGAGCACCCGGATTGAAGTGATCACGGAGGGTATTCTTACCCAGCGCCTGCAGCGTGACCCGGGCCTTGAAGACGTGGGGCTGGTGATTTTTGATGAATTTCACGAGCGCAATCTCGATTCCGATCTGTGCTTGGCACTCTGTCTGCATGGGCGCGGTATGCTGCGTGAAGGCCCGCCCCTGAAGTTGTTGGTAATGTCTGCGACGCTTGACGGTAGCGGAGTGTCCTCGCTGCTAGGCGGTGCGCCGCTCATCACCTCAGAAGGGCGTCAGTTTCCTGTCAAGGAGTGTTACCTCGGCGCACGTTCATTGCGTGACCCTGTCGTCACGCCCATGGTAAAAGCAATACAGCGCGCGCTGCAGGAGCAGACCGGCAGTCTACTGGTGTTTCTGCCCGGTCAGCGCGAAATTAATGAGGTGGGCAGAGCATTGAGCGGGCTGCTTGCGCGATATGACGCAACCATTCAGCTGCGGCCACTGTACGGCGGTCTGCCGCTGGAGCAGCAGCAGCGCGCAATTTCGCCTGCACCCGCCGGGGAACGTAAAATTGTGCTGGCTACCAATGTTGCAGAAACGAGCCTGACAATTGAAGGTGTCAATGTGGTGGTTGATTCAGGCCTCGCGCGAGAGCCTGTATTTGATCCTGTAAGCGGCATTACCCGCTTGACCACCCGGCGGGTATCCCGAGCTTCGGCCGAACAGCGCCTTGGTCGTGCCGGGCGGCTGGCGCCGGGTGTTTGTTATCGTCTCTGGAGCGAGGAGCAGCATGAACGCCTCGAGGCTCGCGCTACGCCAGAAATCTTGCAATCAGATCTCGCTCCTATGGCCCTCCAGTTACTGTCCTGGGGAGTACAGGATCCAAAAGAGTTGCGCTGGTCGCAGTCGCCACCGGAAGCGCCCTACGGACAGGCTCTTGGCACGTTGGAGCAATGTGGTGCGGCCTTCAAAAATAATGAGGGACGGTTTCAGCTGACGCCGCACGGTGTGCGTCTGGCCCAGATGCCACTGCATCCGCGGCTTGCCCACATGTTGCTAGTGGGTTGCGATATCCAAAGCCTCGAAACAGCGTGCCTGCTGGCGGCTGTTTTATCCGAGCGTAATCCCCTCTCATCGCACGGCGTGGATATTGTGCCTGCGCTGGATATTCTCATGGGTGAGTCGCGCTGCCCGTCAGCGTTTCAGGGCTGGTTCAAAAGGATCTGGAAGCAGGCGCGACGTTACGGGCGTCTTGCGCGTGATGTACACCAATCGCGTAAGTTCGGCGTTTCCGTTGAAGGGGAAGATACACTCGGTGTGCTGATCGCCAGTGCATACCCCGATCGCATTGCTCGACTCCAGTCACCCGGCGGAGTGGAGTACCAGCTGGCCAATGGCAGACGAGCTGTACTGACTGACGGTGACAGCCTAGCGGGCAACGAGTGGATTGCGGTGTCCGATTTGGGGGGTAAGGTCGGGCAGCCTATCGACAAAATCTACAGTGCCGTACGCCTCAATCCAGCCTGCTTTTCGGAGATACTGTCCCCTGTGGTACAACAGCAGGAGTGTGTCGAATGGGATGATCGTACAGGGCGATTCGTGGCAGAGCGTCGCGGTATGGTAGGCAGTATTTCCTTGTTCCGGGAGCGGATGCAGGATATTCCCCGTGCTGCGCGAGCGCAGTCGCTCCTTGGAGTAGTGCGTAAAAGAGGTCTCGGGATACTTCCATGGAGTCCTAACCTGCAGCAATGGCGCGCCAGGATAATGCTGTTGTATCGCAATGCCGGGCCGGATGAAGAAAATCCGTGGCCGGATATGTCCGATGCCGCCCTGCTGGCAACATTGGACACTTGGCTACTACCGTACCTTGATTCAGTCAGTCGTCTGGAAGATTTTCAGAAGCTTGATATGAAGAATATCCTGCGTGCCCTACTGGCATGGCCGTTGCCTCTTGAGCTGGAGCGTCTGGCACCTGAACGCTGGGTTGCGCCATCTGGTAGCAGCATTAGGATCGACTACTGTGAGGAGCCACCGGTGCTTGCGGTCAAGTTGCAGGAAATGTTCGGCTGTGAAGAGACGCCGTCAGTAGCAGAGGGGAGGGTGCTGCTGTTGATCCATTTGCTCTCTCCGGCTCAGCGCCCCCTCCAGGTAACTCAGGACCTTGCCGGTTTCTGGCGTACTGGTTATGACGAGGTCAGACGGGAAATGCGCGGACGCTATCCGAAGCACCCCTGGCCGCAGGATCCACTTACTGCAGAACCTACCCGTTCGACAGGAAATCGCGTCAGCTAACCGCTAGTTCACTGCGGCACTCTGCCACCTGCACCGCGTGCGGCCTATTGCTGCTGCGGGGTTGGGTCGTCGTCTACAGTGCGAAAACGATTCATGAAAGCGCCCAGGTCCTCGAGTACGAGATAAAAGCAGGGCACCAGAAAAAGGGTGATAACCGTGCCCAGCAGTACGCCAAAAGCCAGGGATACAGCCATGGGCGTGAAAATCTGTGTCGAGATGGTCTTGTCCGATATAATGGGTATGAGACCAACAAAGGTAGTAATGCTAGTCAAAACGATGGGTCGAAAGCGTACACTCCCGGCATGGCTTACCGCCCACATAACGCTTTCACCGGTAGCGCGATGCTTGTTGATACAATCGACAAGCACCAAGCTAGCATTGACCACGACGCCTGACAGCGCAACGATTCCCAACAGGGAGAAAAAGACCAGAGGCATGCCAAGCAGCAAGTGGCCCAGGATCGCTCCCACTGCGCCAAAAGGGATGACGCTCATAATGACCAATGGTTGCAGATAAGATTTCAGCGGAATGGCGAGGAGGGCGTAAATGATAAGCAGGGCCAGCATTGCCGTACTCACCAGGGCACCCATCGACTCGCTGCGTTCCTCTGCTTCCCCCGCTAGCGCAAAACTAACACCAGGGTAGCGAGACAAAATATCGTCTAGTGCCTGACCTGTGATGGCCCCGATGACCGTTTCCGGCGTGGTTATGGTGCGATTGACATCGGCTGTTACCGTGACGACCCGACGGCCGTCCATGCGTCGTATAGTTGTGTAACCTCGGGCGAGTGATGCCGTCGCCACGCTGCTAATCGGCACCTCTATGCCCTCTGAGGTGCGGATACGCATGGACTCGAGGTCTCCCAATGAGCGCCTTTCATCCTCGGGAAAACGCACCATTACACGGATATCATCTTTGCCGCGTTGCAATCGTTGTGCCTCGTAGCCATAAAATGCCTGGCGGATTTGCTGCCCGAGATCATTCTGCGTTAAACCCAGATTACGCGCCTCTGGCAGCAGGGTCAGTTGCACTTCCTGCTTGCCGCCGCGGAAGGAATCGCTCACGTCCATGACACCGTTGTATCCCTGTAGAGCTATGCGCAGCTCGGCAGCGGCGTCGCGCAGCTCGTTAAAATCTTTTCCGTAGAGTTCAAATGAAATTGCCTTCCCCATGCCAAAGGCCTCCGAGGTGAAGCCCAGCTCCACTGCATCGGGTATTCCGCCGGTTAGGGCGCGCCATCGATTAGCGTATTGTTTAGTGGATACGCCGCTGTAGTCCCGGGGGAGATTCAGTTCAATACCGATCTCCGCGAGATTGCTCTGGGATTGCCCGCGACTATTAATACTGCCCTTTGGGATGAATGAACCAATGCTACTAAAAATATGCGAAATATTGCTGGGCTCCCCATCGGGGAGGTTGATATCGAGCTCCTGCCGTAATCGTTCTGCCGCTTCCTCGATCTGCTCTACCGCTTCTGCAGTTTTTTCTACTGGCGTCCCTTCCGGCATGGTCAGCGTGGCGTAAAGATGGGTACCTTCAACGGCTGGAAAAAACTGAAACTGCATGCGGCCGCTGACAAAGAGTGATGCGGTGACAAGCAGCACAACCAGCCCGGCACTGAGCGTCAGATAGCGCCATTGCAAGGCCGTATTAATCGCCCGCAGGTAATAATGGCTTGCTACGCGCTCCATGGCGGCAGAGAGATGTTCCTGCAACGTCTGCCATTTACGCACCACGGGATTGGATAATCCACGCTTTTTTCGACCGCGGTGGGCCAGGTGTGAGGGCAGGATGAGCTGTGATTCCACCAAGCTGAAAACCAGTGCCAGCATTACGGTATACCCCAGAGGTCGATAAAATCCTCCGATGGGACCGGGTATGCTGAGTATAGGCAGGAAGGTTGCCATGGTTGTGAGCACGCCGAAGAAGACCGGGAGGGAAACCTCAAGGGTGCCGACGCTAGCTGCTTCCAGCCTCTGTTTTCCCATCTGCTCATGGGCATAGACACGCTCCCCTACCACGATAGCGTCATCAACCAGGATGCCCAGTACAAGAATGAAAGCCATCACCGTCATGGTGCTGATCGATGTGCCGGTTAGCGGAAACAGGGCAACAGCCCCAAGCAGCGCGATGGGAATGCCCGCAGCCACCCACATCGCGAGACGAAAACGAAGAAACAGCGTAAGAACCAGCAGGACGAGTAGCAATCCGCTGACGGCATTGCGCGAGAGGGTGTCCAGGCGATCTACCAGGTCTTGAGACTCATCCTGCCATATCGTCAGTTCGATACCTTCCGGAGCCTCCTCTTGTGCTCGCACCAGGTAGGCTTTAACCCGCTTGGCGATAAGCATAATGTCTTCCTCGCCAACACGGGAAACCTTAACAGAGACCGCGGGGTCACCGTCGAATCGTGCCTGTAAATCACTGTCTTCAAAACCGTCGATAACAGTCGCAATTTCGCCCAAAGTGACGCTGGTACCGTCCATACGGGTGAGGACGACGATGTCGTCAAACTCGCGCCCGCTATATGCCTGGCCGCGCGTGCGCAACAATATTTCTCCCGCCTCTGTTCTTATCGAGCCGCCCGGCACATCGAGTGAACTCTCCGCTATTGCCTGTCCGATAGCAGCCAGTGTGAGGCCGTGACGGCGCAGTGTCTGTTCTGAGACCTCGACTGATATCTCGTAAGGCCGGGAGAACTGCAGGACAGCCTGCGATACGCCGGGAAGTGCAGCAATATCGTCCCGTATCTTCTCGCCAACCAGTTTGAGTGTGCGCTCATCGGCAGGGCCCGAAATAGCGATCTGAAATACCGTCGCCAGAATACTGATTTCCCGAGTGACGGGACGCTCGGTTTCAGCAGGAAAGGAGTCGATTGCATCGACCTTGCTTTTGATATCGTTAGAGGCCTTCGTCTTATCAACGCCTGCGACAAGTTCAACGGTCACAGAGCAGTATCCCTCAGAGGCTTCCGAGACGACCTTGTCGATGCCCTCCGTGCCCTCTATAGCCTCTTCTATTCTCACGCAAACGGCGGATTCTACTTCGGCGGGTGCGGCGCCGAGGTAGGGAACCTGAATGTTCACAGCATCAACGTCGAGAGTGGGAAACTCCTCCTGATGTGTTTGAGGCAGCGCAAGTAGGCCACCGGCAATCAGTATTAGCATTAACAGATTGGCGGCTACTGCGTTATTGACAAACCAGGGTATGAGTTTCTGCATGACCGCCTTATTCGAGTACCGTGCTTACACGCATGCCATCAACAACAGTTTGCAGGGGAGACACACACACCAGTTCACCATCTTCGAGTCCCTCTTGCACCAGTATGTCGTCGTGCTCCAAACGCAGGAGAGAGATTTGGCGGAAGCGCAGGCGATTGTCCGAATCCACAACCATTATTTGGTTATCGTCGCGCATTGCAGAGCGCGGTAGACGAATGACCCCTTCGACATTACGGCCCTGTATGGCTGCCTGTACAAACAGGCCCACCGGGACTATGGGGCTCTCCTCATCTTCATCCAGCTGCAGTCGCGCGACGCCGTAGACCATGCGGGAGCGTTCATCAAACTCTGCTTCCAGCCGCACCAGCTGCCCGTCCCAAACAAGACGCGTATCGCCAAAGTCGGCCGCGATAGTGACAGGGGGCCTAAGCTCTTCGGGGATCAGTCCTCGGGTTGAGATAGGCAACCCGAGGAATCCCAGCTGGTCTGCGGAGATAGGAAGTCGCACCTCTACATAATCGGTGGCATACATAGTACCGATGCTCTGCCCGCGCGTGACGAACTGCCCCAGGTCAACCTGTTCGCTGCGCACCAGGCCATCAAAGGGGGATTTGAGCTCTGTGCGAGAGAGGTCGCGGTGGGCCTGCTCCAGTGCGGCCGCGGCATCTCGTAGATTTGCCTTGTTGACTCGAGCTGCCCGCCTTGCGGTGTCCAATTGCTGTTGACTGGCTAGTTGGCGCCCGTGCAGGCTGATGAGCCGCTCCAGTTCATCGTTGGCCAGGGTGTACTCTACGTCCGCGCGTTGCAGGCTGGCTTCACTGCGCTCCAGCAACGTCAGGTAATCGGCATCGTCAATGCGTAACAATACGTCCCCATCTTTGAAGGATCCGCCATTGACCAGAGAGGGTGATATCCATGTCACTCGGCCCGAGACCTCAGGGATCAGCTCACTCTGGCTGCGGGGTTGTACCGTGCCCTGCGAGGTTATTCCCAGGTATTCGGTGGACTCTTTCGCGGGAACCACCCGCACAGTTGGAACAATGGGTTCGTAAGGTTGCGGTACGACTTCAGGGCTACTGATCGAGATCAGGTAAGCCGCGAGGAAACCGCACACTAACAGGACGATTGGGTAGAGCAGCTTTTTGTGCATCACCATCATAAATAGCCTTGCCGTTCCCGCGAATATTTAGCTCAATGTGCCTGGGCTACAGAGAGCGCGCTCAGCTGCCCGAGAGTGTTTTGATGAGTTCGAGTGTCGTCGCCAGTGCTTTCTCGTCAGGCGAGCCCAGAGAAAAGTACCGCACGATGCCGGCTTTATCCATAATGATCAGGCCGGTTCCAGCCTCGCCCAATGCCCAGGTATCAACGCCCTCTCCATCTGCGTCCAGAACCATGGTTGCGCTGGGATGTTGCTGTTTGTTTTTCTTCAGTTCTGAAACAACGAATCCTGTAGTGCCCCATACTGCAGCGTCCAGGTTGAGAACCGTAGACACGTGCACAGAACCTGGCTCCAGCTTGGCCTCCAACATATCGGTAAACGGCTTGAAAACATCGCGATCACCAAGTGTCGCGCCGAAATACTGAATGACGTGCACCGTATTCCGTGGCGTATCGGAGTCCCAGGGGATGAATTCAAAGTCATCGCCCTCCATAGTCAGCTCACCTCGCTCCGTTATCTCTAGAGAGGGTAAGGGAGCGCCCGGAGTGGGCGCGGAGGCAACGCTGCTTGTGGTGGTAATGGCCAGCAGCAAGGCTGCGAGTACGCGTAATGGTGTCATGGGTGATACTCCTTTTATTTTCGAATATTGGGAAGATTGAGTGTTCAGCTTCGTCGCTTGCTGCGGGTGGGCGTGCGCCCGGATTGGTTCGGTACCCTGGGGAGGCCGAGATGTTGCGTTGTGAACGTGTTGGCGCTATTGCTCACCGTCTGATGTCTCTTTGCCGGCTGCCGAGTGGGTATCAATTGGTGTTGCCCGTTGCCGATCAGATCTGCGCGACCCAGTTTCTTCAGTGCTCGTCGCAAAACAGGCCAGTTATCGGGGTCGTGGTACCTAAGAAAGGCCTTGTGCAGCTTGCGCTGCGACAGACCCTTTATCGATGCAATGCTGGATGAAGAACGTCGCACTCTCTGTAGCGGGTTTAATCCGCTGTGATACATCGCCGTTGCGGTGGCCATCGGTGAGGGATAGTAGGTTTGCACCTGGTCCGCTCTGTATTTGTTTTTTTTCAGCCACAGCGCGAGATGCATCATGTCGAGATCACTGGTGCCGGGGTGCGCAGCAATGAAGTAGGGGATAAGGAACTGTTTTTTCCCCGCGGCCTTGGAGTACTTTTCGAACATCGACCTGAAGCGCTCGTAGCTGCCAATCCCCGGCTTCATCATGAGCGAAAGAGGGCCATCCTCCGTATGCTCTGGTGCGATCTTGAGGTACCCCCCCACGTGGTGTGTGACCAGTTCTTCTACGTATTCAGGTGTCTCTACCGCAAGGTCGTAGCGCACCCCGGAGGCTATCAGCACTTTCTTCACGCCCGGTACTTCACGTGCCTTACGGTAAAGGTTGACCAGGGGCGTCTGATCAGTGTTCAAATTTTTGCATATAGAAGGAAATACGCAGCTGAGCTTGCGACATTGCGCTTCTATCTCTTTGCTCTTGCAGGCCACGCGCCACATGTTGGCGGTCGGACCGCCCAGATCAGAAATGACGCCCGTAAAAGCCGGTGACGTGTCACGAATCTGCTCGATTTCACGAAGAATTGAATCCTCGGAACGGTTCTGGATGATGCGCCCCTCGTGTTCAGTGATGGAGCAGAAAGTGCAGCCGCCAAAGCAACCACGCATGATATTGATTGAATGGCGAATCATCTCATAGGCACTGATCTTCTCATCGCCGTAGCGGGTGTGCGGAAGTCGTGTGTAGGGCAGTTCGAACACCTGATCCAGCTCCCCGGTTTCGAGTGGGATGGGGGGCGCATTGAGCCAGACCTCACGATCGCCATGGGCCTGAACCAATGGTCGCGCATTATATGGATTGGTCTCTTTGTGCAGGATGCGCGAGGCGTGAGCGTAAAGGGCGGGGTCTTCACGCACCTGATCGAAGGAGGGAATGCGAATAACGCAGAGTCCGGTAGCATTGTCACTGCGTTCGAGGAGAGTAACCGGTTGAGCGGCTACCTCGGGGCTCTTCTCCGGTTCGCACTGCTCGACAGGGATCTCTGCGTAGGGGTTCAAGGGTGCCTGAACGGGTCCGATAACGTCGATACTGGTTGAGTCAATAATCTGCCAGTGTTCAGGAACACGCTTACGTACGAAGGCTGTGCCGCGCAGATCGCGAATTTGATGTATTGTCTCACCACCTGCCATGCGGTGTGCGATATCGACAATCGCGCGCTCTGCGTTACCATAGAGTAACAAGTCAGCGCGGCTGTCCAGCAATATAGAGCGACGTATCTTGTCGCTCCAGTAGTCATAATGCGCGATTCGCCGAAGGCTCGCTTCAATACTGCCTATCACTAGCGGCACACCACGAAACGCTTCTCTCAGCCGCTGGCTATAGACAATAACGGCTCGGTCCGGCCGTTTGTCTCCTGTATTGCCTGGGGTGTAGGCATCGTCATTACGCCGCTTTTTGTCGGCGGTGTAGCGGTTGATCATGGAGTCCATGTTGCCGGCTGCAACGCCGAAAAAAAGATTGGGTTGTCCCAGAGCTTCGAAGTCCCGGGTGTTGCTCCAGTCAGGCTGGGCAATAATCCCTACACGGAACCCCTGTGCCTCTAACAGCCTACCAATAACCGCCATTCCAAAGCTGGGGTGATCAACGTAAGCATCGCCCGTTACGACAATGATGTCGCAGCTGTCCCATCCCAGTGCGTCCATTTCAGCACGAGACATGGGCAGCTCGGGAGCAGGACCAAGGCACTCCGCCCAGAATTTGCGATAGGAAAAGAGGGGTGTTGCCATGGGGTCGCGCCTGGGGGTCGGTGCCGTATTATAGCAATACACCGGCGGCGGTGACAGGCACGACGCGGTAGGCTGTGCCGCCCATTTATCGGCAGTAATGTGCTAATACGGCGCGGAGTTGCGGTTTACTGCCCCAGAGCGTCTGGTCGGGGGGATTATTCTGGCTCGTGGCCCGGTTTCGGTAGCGCGGTACCACAGGTGCGACAATAGTGCGCGTCACGGTCTGTTTCTACATTGGCGCAATTACTGCAATTACGTGATTGGCGTGTCTCTCGATCTTCACGCGCTTGCTGGGAGACGGTCAGTTCGGCCGTGACGATGCCTGTTGGCACAGCGATAACAGCGTATCCGACCAGCATGCCGACGGATGCGATAGCGCGCCCCATGGAGGTCTGAGGAACAACGTCCCCATAGCCTACGGTTGTGATTGTCACAATGGCCCAGTAAATACTGCGAGGGATGTTCTCAAATCCGTTATTGCCGCCCTCTGCCACGTAAACCAAACAGCCAAAGAGGGTAGTCAGGATCATCATCATGGCAAAAAAAACAAAGATTTTTCTTGCCGAACGCTGCAGGGCAGCCGCGAGGTGATTGGCTTCTCGCAACAGGGAAAGCAGTCGCAGCACCCGAAATATGCGCAGGATGCGCAATAGGCGAATGATGAGTAGGGGGGAAGTTTGTGGGATAAGCAAGGCAACATAGGTCGGCAGCACGGCGAGCAGATCGATGATGCCGTAGGTGCTCTTGGTGTAAGCCCTGCGATTGGGCGCACACCAAATCCGGATAGAGTACTCGAGGGTAAAGAGGATCGTAAACAGCCATTCAAGTTGCAGAAATAGCGAACCGTATTGCGCAGAGAGCGAAACTACGGAATCCAGCATGATAATCACCACGCTGGCTAGAATTACAATGATCAGTGCGATATCGAACGCTTGTCCGGCCGTGGTCTCGGTGCCGAATATAACGTCGTAGAACTTTTTCTGCAGTGGCGTTTGTTGCCGTTTTGACATCAGAATCGGTAACCGCACCGTGGCCACGAAGAGGCCTCACACTATATTAGACGCAGTCTCATTTGTACAATCGCGCGGCACAAATCTCCAACAATTGAATGTTGGCCGATGCCCATTGCGCCGGGGCAGTCACCACGCTAGCGAGCGCTGCTCGCACGGTGGTGTCCTGGCCGGCACCGGTTAGACCCCGGTAGCAGTTGCAGGTAAGCGCGGTCACTATTGAATTTGGGCGACGACGTTGACCATCGCACTTGTCAGAGTGGCGACATCATCGTTATCCATTATGTAAGCGGGCATCGTGTACACAAGCTTACCAAAGGGCCTGACCCAAACACCCTGCTCGACGAACAGCGGTTGCACCTTAGCCATGTCGACAGGGCTGGTAAGCTCAATAACACCGATACCACCCAGTACCCTGACGTCTGCGACATTGCGCAGCTCGCGGGCAGGCTCCAGCCCATCGGCAAGATTTTTTTCGATCTCCTTTAATCGGCGTTGCCACGGCTGCGACAGTAGCAGTTTAATGCTCGCAATGGCGGCGGCGCAGGCGAGAGGATTTGCCATGAAAGTGGGGCCGTGCATGAACGCCCCCACCTCGCTGCGGTCTATTCCCCTGCAGATTCTGTCGTTGCAGAGCGTTGCAGCTAGGGTCATGTAGCCGCCGGTCAGAGCTTTGCCGAGGCACACTATATCCGGCGTAACCCCGGCATGTTCCATCGCAAAAAGTTTTCCCGTGCGACCAAAACCTGTAGCGATTTCGTCGAAGATAAGGAGCACGTCGTGTCTCGCGCACAGCGCCTGTAGATGCACAAGGTACTCCGGTGCGTAGAAATACATGCCTCCAGCGCCCTGAACCACCGGCTCGACAATCACCGCTGCGATGTCATCTGCGTGAGCCGTCAACAAGTCATCCATATCCCGAAGGTGCTGCACCTCGTATTTTTCTCCGAATCTGCATGCCGGTTGCGGGGCAAAGAGCTGTTGCGTCAGCGTGTCGCCGAAAAGATGATGCATGCCGGTCACCGGGTCGCACAGGGACATCGCGCCGCAGGTATCACCGTGGTAAGCGTTGCGCAGCGCCACCAACTTGCGTTTTCGTGGTTTGCCGATGCCATGCCAAAACTGGATTGCCATCTTGATGGCCACTTCCACTGCAACAGAGCCCGAATCGCTGAAGAAAACCCGGGTCAGCTCAGCTGGTGTGATGTCTACCAGCAGACGGGCCAGCGCTACCGCGGGAGGGTGGGTCAATCCGCCAAACATAACATGGGACATTTCGTTTAGCTGGGTTGTCACGGCATCGTTGAGTACTGGGTGGTTATAGCCGTGGATGGCGCACCACCAGGACGACATCCCGTCGATCAGTTGTCGCTCATCGGCAAGCTGCAGCCTGACACCGTCCGCACGTGTTACAGGAAAAATTTCCGCCGCGGCAGTGGAGGGAGAGTATGGGTGCCAAATGGTTTCCCTGTCGCCCGTTTGCAGTTGTTCCCACGTGTTAGTCATGGTGTTTGCAGGGCTCGCTTGATCGTGGACATCATGTTTTCGACAAGAAGAGGTTGTGCCTCAGCAGTGGGATGGATGCCGTCATCCTGCATTAGCGTGGGCTGCGTAGCGACGCCATCCATGATGAAAGGCGACAGCGTGGCACCTGTTTCTTGGGCAATAGAGGGATACAGATTGCGGAATCCCGTGGTATAGCGACGGCCGTAATTGGGTGGTATTTCCATCGGGACCAGAACGGTTCGGGCGCCCGCGTCTTCGGATAGCCGCACCAGGCGTGCGATATTCTTTTTCAGTTTGTCCAGCGGGTAACCACGCAAGCCATCGTTGCCGCCGATCTCAATAACGACTACCTCTGGTGCGTGCGATTTGAGCAGTTTTGGTAGGCGTTTAAGTGCGCCACCGCTGGTTTCGCCACTGATGCTGGCATTAATAATCTCAGCAGCCACAGCATCGTCTGCCAAACGCTGTGACATTTGTGTTACCCAGCCCTGTTCCAGAGACATACCATAGGCCGCGCTGATACTATCCCCCAGCACAAGCACTCTGGGAGGGCTGGTCTGCGCCAGGACGGTCACCGCCAAGGTGAGTAATCCAGGCAGCAGCGCGAGGCGTAACGATACAAAAGGAAATGTTGGCATGATCAAATGCGAGAATCTCCAGAAGCGAGTCCCCATGGCAGGGGAGGAGTTGGAGATATTGAAAGGGATTAGTCTGGAAATCAAGTCGGGCGAGACCGTTGCGGTCGTGGGCGCGTCGGGGTCAGGCAAATCAACATTGCTCGGTCTGTTGGCCGGGCTGGACTGCGCTACCGCCGGCAGTGTCGTTATAAATGATGTTGATCTTGGATCGTTGGACGAAGACGGCCGAGCGAGCTTCAGGGCGCGTTATGTCGGCTTTGTATTTCAGTCCTTCCAGCTTCTCCCTGCCCTCACTGCGCTCGAAAACGTCATGTTGCCGCTGGAGCTGCAAGGCAGTAGCGATGCAGGGCCGCTCGCGCGGCACTACCTTGAGCGAGTCGAGTTGGATGACAGGATGGAGCATTATCCACTGCAGCTGTCCGGAGGCGAGCAGCAGCGTGTGGCGGTGGCTCGGGCTTTTGCATCAAAACCCGCCATTCTGTTCGCCGACGAACCCACCGGTAATCTCGACACCGAGACGGGGCAGCGTATCATCGAGGTACTGTTTGAGCTCAACCGGGAAGAAGGCACCACCCTGGTGCTGGTAACCCACGATCTGGTGCTTGCCGAGCGTTGTCAGAGGCGGTTGCGCCTCGACAGCGGTAGGCTGGTGACGGAGTAGCGGGGCGTGTCTGTCACGGCGAGAAGAATGCTGGCGCGCGATTGGCGCGGGGGAGAACTGGGTATCCTGCTCGCAGCGCTGGTGCTGTCCGTCGGCGTGGTGTCTGGAATCAGCGCGTTTACTACTCGCCTGCAGTCAGCGCTAGAGCAGGAGAGTCATCGTTTTCTCGCTGCCGACATGGTGGTTCGCAGTAGCAGAGGCCTCCCCGCCGAGTGGCTGCAGCGTGCCGCCGCGCAGGGGCTCAGCCATGCCGAAACCCTACAGTTTCCCTCGATGGTTTACGCCGGGGAAGACAAGATGTACCTCGCGTCTGTCAAGGCGGTCAGCGATAGATACCCACTGCGGGGTGAATTAACCGCCAGTGATGTGCCTTTTGGCGAGGTGCAGCCCGCGGCGCGGGGTCCACTGCCCGGTGAAGTGTGGCTAGATTCCCGCCTGTTTCCTCTGCTTGGCGTGGCGATCGGGGAGACGGTTGGCATCGGGGAGCAGGACTTTGTCATTGCCGCTGCGGCCAGGACCGAACCAGATCAGGGCGCCTCTTTTTATGGCTTTGGCCCTCGCGTCATCATGCACTACAGTGATATTGAAGCGACCGCCGTGGTGCAGCCCGGCAGTCGTGTGGAGTATCGTCAACTGTATGCGGGTGGGCAGGATGCCGTGGATACATTCGATCGTTGGTTGGAACCGCTGCTGACGGACGGACAGTCGATCGTCAAGGTGGGTGAGGGGCAACCAGGTATCGACAGCGCGCTTGAGCGCGCAGAGGGCTTCCTGTTGCTTTCGGGTAGTTTGGCCGTGGTGTTGGCCGGTGTTGCTGTGGCTCTGGCAGCGAGGCGATTCAGTGAACGGCATCACGACTACGTGGCCATACTCAAGAGCCTTGGTGCGAGTTCGCAGCGAGTCAATCGTCTCTATGGAGTGAGCCTGATCATTCTGGGCGGTGTTGCGACCGGATTGGGCTGCGTGCTCGGGTGGAGTTTGCAAACGGTGTTTTTCATCCTTTTTGGTGACCAGCTTCCCCTTGAACCGGGCGCCGCCGGGGTGCGACCCTATGCGATAGGGGCCACCACGGCCATGACCTGTCTTCTCTGCTTCGCGTGGCCTCCGTTGCGTCGTTTGGGCGATACCAGCCCGCTCAGGGTTCTGCGGCGTGATATGCCCCTTGAGAGCCGGCGGGCAATGACAGACTACCTGCTGGGACTGGGCGCAATCAGCCTGTTGATGTGGTGGTACAGTCAGGATCTGGCGCTGACGATGGCAGTGCTGGCCGGCTTGCTCCTCACGGCGGGTCTCGGTTTTTGCCTCGCGCTCCTGTTGCTTCGCGGCGGCCGACTGGTTGGCATGAGTGCAGGAAGTATCTGGCGACTCGCTCTTTCTGGCCTGCAGCGCCGCGGAGCCGCGAATGCACTGCAGGTGGTGATCTTCGCCATGGCGATCATGTTGCTGTTGATGTTGCTTCTGGTAAGAACGTCGCTCATCGATGAATGGCAAACCCAGTTGCCTGAGGACGTACCGAATCACTTTATGGTCAACGTTGTCGCCGACGAAGTTCAGGCGATTGAGGCGACGCTGCGGCAACAAAAAATCAAGACCCAACCGTTTTTTCCAATGATCCGCGGGCGGATTATGTCCGTTAACGGCGTGGATTTGCCGACTACGCAGGACGTAAAAGAAAATCGTCGACAGCGAGAGGTCAATTTTACCTGGTCGGAGCAGCTTCCCCCGGACAACCTGTTGGTTGCGGGTCAATGGTGGGAGCCGGGCACGCGTGAAGCCCTGGTGTCCCTGGAGGACGAGTTTGCCGAGCGTATGGACATTTCGGTTGGGGATGAAGTGGCTTTTCTCGTGGGTGCAGAGGCGTTTGTTGCCAGGGTGAGCAGCGTGCGCCAGCTGGATTGGCAGTCCATGCAACCCAACTTTTATCTGGTCTTTCCGCCCGCGCTGTTAACGGAGTTCCCGGCGACGTTTATGACAAGTTTTCATTTGGGGCGATCGGAAAAACGTTTCCTCAATGAGTTTATCCGCGAGTTCCCGACAGTCACCGTCGTCGAAATGGATGCGGTTATCGAACAGATTCGTACTATCATCAATCAGGTGACTGCCGCAATTAATCTGGTACTGGCGGTCATTCTGGGTGCAGGTGCCCTGGTGCTGGTTGCCGGGGTGCAGGCCTCAGTGGATGCAAGGATGCAGGAGAGCGCTATCCTCCGCGCGCTCGGGGCATCTCGTCAACTGATCCTGGGAGGACTGCTCATCGAATTTGTAACGATGGGCCTGTTTGCAGGCCTGCTGGCGGTGGTTGGGGCTGAGCTGTCTGTCTACATTTTGCAAACGCGCGCGATGGACATGGTGTACACACCCGCCCCCTGGATCTGGCCTACCGGCTTGGCATTTGGCGCGCTTTTGATCGGTGGATTGGGTGTCTATTGTTGTCGGCGCGTCGTCTCGGTGTCGCCGCTCGTGGTGTTACGGGATATCTGAGATTCACTTTTTGTGTGGTTGGCAGGGATCACACGGGGGCAGGCTGGGCGGCATTGTGTGCAGCGCTGCCAGTGGTCTTCAGTGTGTACTGATACCCTCGATGAATATCCCTACACTCAGGTCCACCTGCCTTTTCAGGTCAATATAGCGTTCGAATAACCCCGGTGTGTCAATCAGCAGCGTGGCCAGGCCATGGATGCCAGACCAGCCTGCATTCGCGAGATAGGCGGCATTTTCGCCCTGTTGAAAGGCCCCTGCGTCGATACCCTGCTGCAGTATGTCCTGTACCAGACGCAGGGTGTCGCGACTGGCGGCCCGCAGTTCCGGGTACTTCTCGGCAGGTTGAGTGGCGGGGCCAAAGATGAGTTTGAACAGCTGTGGATTGGCGGCAGCGTAGTTCACGTAGGCGTGCGCAAATGCAATGAGTTGTTCGCCAGGCAGGCCATTGCAGGTTTCACTCGATCGTTGCAGGGCCGTCAAAAGGTCACGGTAGCCGCGGGCAGCCATAGCGGCCAGCAACTCACCCTTGTCTGAGAAGTGTCGATAGGGCGCAGTCTGCGATACCCCCAGGTCGCGCGCGAGCGCGCGTAGGCTCAGCTCTTCAACTTCAGCATTGCGTAACTGATTGATCGCAGCTTCAAGGAGTTCAGCCCTGAGGTTGCCATGGTGATAGTTTTTTTGCGTCGAGGTGTCAGTCATAAAACAAGGTT